>OLSI01000002.1_pt1 | contig 233862 bp, 192 predicted proteins | sample 1672661 | NCBI WGS metagenome assembly OLSI01 (sample SAMEA3136711, study PRJEB25190) | human gut metagenome | biome: human gut; feature: human-associated habitat; material: faeces | place: Austria | collected 2013 | reverse complement strand
GGAGGTCTTCGTTGATGTAGGCGGGGTTGACGCCCATCTGGTTGGTGCGGTTGCGCAGCCAGCTCATCTGGTCGCGCAGCGCGTCCCTCTGGGCCATGGAGAGGCTGGTGACCGTGGAACCGGCCGCCGCGGCCATTTTGCGCGGGATGGCTCCGGGGTTGTGGACCAGATCGTCGTTGATGGCCGAGAGGAAGCCGGTGAGATATTCGTCCACCTGTCCGGCACGCGCCGCTCCCCAGACGAGGTTGGCGCCGGCCAGCGAGTTGGCCGTGTCCACCAGGGTCGCGTAGGGGTTGTCGGTTTGTTCCTCGGCCTTGAGCAGGATTTTGTTGCCTTCATGCACCAAGTGCGCGTTTTTGTAGTAGGTGAGGAAGAGGCCGCCTACCGTGAGCGTGTGGTCCCCCAGCGTGATGTCTCCCGTTCCGGTGAGTTCCATCAGCGAGAGTTCCATCGGGTTGCCCGGGTTCCAGGTGATGTTGATTCCCGGAAGCGTGGTGACGTGGAAGGAGGCTCCGTTTTCCACCACGATGCTGCCGCTGGATTGGATGAAGCTTTCCGCCAGGTTTCCGTCGGAGTTGAGCGTGAAGGTGGTGGTCGAGCCGCTGCCAAAGGCGGCGCTGTCCACGGTGAGGGTGGTGTTGAGCGCGGTCAGCGCGTTGTCGCTGGCCTGGATGGTCAGATTGCCGTTGTTTACCAGCTTGCCATAGGAGAGGCGGGCTTCCTCCACATCCGCCTTGCCCTGGAGAACCAGGTTCCCGCCGCTGATCGTCAGGCCCGTATCCGCCCCGGAGCTGCGCAGAACCTGCGTGCCCGCGCCGGATACGTCCAGCGTGCCGGCCCCAAGCGTTCCCTCAAAGGTGTACGTCCGGCCGGAGGCCGCCTGGATATTCAGGGTCTGGCCGTTGAGCGTCAGGGCGCCGGAGCCTTTCAGGCCCCCTGCGCTGCTGTCCGCCTCCAGGCTGAGGGAGCCGTCCAGCTCCAGCACTACGCCGGAAAGCGTACTGTCCGCGGCCAGCCCCAGGGAAGCGCCTTCCGCAAGGTGAAGCGTGCCCTCTCCGCTGATATGCGTGTTGGCAATGCCTTCGGCCTCTCCCGTGAGCGTCAGCGTCCCGGAGGAATCGATCACCAGGTTGCCGCCGTTGGTGCCGGACGACAACGTCCTGGCCGTCACGCTGCCTCCGACGCCGATTGCCGCAAGGGAGTCCGCATCCGTGGAATCAAGCCGCAGGGCTTCCACATGGGCCGTGCCGTCGAGCTGGAGAGTGCCCTGCCGGGCAATGATGTCCCCGGCCAGGCTGACCGTTCCTTCCAGCGTGAGCTTGTTGGCCCCCGTCTTGACCAGGTCCGTATTGGCAGCCGCCCCGGCCAGGCCGCCGATGTTTCCGGCAAAGCTGGTGTCCACCCCCGTGTCTTCATGGAAGAGGTTGTTTTGCAGCTCGATGCTTCCCTTGCTGTCCGCCGTGTTGGTGACAATGAGGCTTCCCGTGCCCGTCTGCCCCGGATTGGTTCCCGGCGCAGTCAGGTTTTTAATGACCATGGTGCCGTCGGATTCCACGTAGAGGTCCTCGTTGACGATGACCGTCTGATAGAAGTTGAGGGCCTGGTTGGTGACCGGATTTTCCGCACTGCCCGAGCCGTCCACCGAGGAGACGTAAACCAGGTCCGTGTCTCCGGAGATGACGATGCTGCCTCCATTGACGTCCACGATGCCAAAGCCCAGCGCGGCAAAGAGAGGATCGGCCGTGATGTGGTTCTTGAGCGTGCCCAGGTCCTGCACAAAGCCGCCGTTGGTGAGCAGGAGTTCCAGGTCGCCGCCCGCCGTTTTCATTTTCTCCATGACGCCGGCAAGGTTCAAGGTGAGCGTGGAGCTTTCTGCAAAGGAGATGCTACCCAGGTTGTCTCCCGTTCCGTTAAATTGGATGAGGGCATCCGCTCCCGTGAACGGGTCGCCGGAGATGTTGCCCTCGCTCAGGGCCAATTTGTTGTCCGTCCCGCTGACGGTCCAGGTGGAGCCGTTTTTGAGGCCGGTGATCTGCGTGCCTGCCGTGGTGGTGGCAACCGTTCCCAGCTTGCTCGCATCCAGCCCCCCGAGGGCAATGTTGCCGGAGTCGGCAGTGGCCTGGACACGCACCCGGTTCGTGGCCGTTCCGGCGTAGTTACCGGCATTGCTCAACGCTCCGGATTGGATGAGGATGTTGGTGGTGGCGGCCGCATCAGAGAGGTTGAGCGTGCCGTTGGCCAGCGTGAGCGTGCCGGTCAGGTTGTTGGCCCTGTCGCCCACCGCAAAGGTGCCCGCGGTGTTGACTACCAGGCTGCCCGCTCCGCTAATGGTTCCGGCCCAGGCGGCGTTGTCACCGGTTCCGTCGCCCAGCTGGACGGAGGAGTTCTGGGCAATGGAGAGTTCTCCCGTGGACGTGTTCGCCCCGGTCAGGATGAGCTTGTCGCTTCCCTGGACGTTGAGCCTGGCCGTGTCGATGATGTTGCCCGCATAAAGAAGATCTTTGCCCGTGCCGCTGTAGTTGACGCGGTAGGTGCCAGCCCCCCCCAGGGAGACGGCTTTCAGGAATTCCCCGCTTGCCTGTGTGGCGGCCGCGTCACCCGCGCCGAAGGAGAGGATCGCATTTCCCTGACCGGAGTGCAGAGTGCCTGTAAAGCCGGTGAGATCGCCCGTGAAGATGGCCGTCATCGTGGGATTGACGCCGGCGCCCGCAGGCAGGCCGAAGTTGGCCCCGGCTTCACTCGTCAGATCCCCTGACAGAGTAAGCGTCTGGTTGGAGTTGCCGTTGAGCCAGCTCCCGGCCGCGGTGACGTGGATGTCGGCCCCTACGGTGACGTTGCCGTTTACGAAGAAGCCCCGCCCGTCAAGTTCCAGGCTGGCTCCTCCCACCGCCTCCGCATTGGAGAAGCCCACTTCGTTCCAGTCGGTATTGGTGCCGTTGCCCACGAGCTTGAAGGTGCCCGTGAAACTGGTGTTATCCCCGCTGACCTGGTAGCGCCCACCGCCGGGGTTGGTGCCTTCCGTATGGCCCAGAATGAGCTCCCCTGCCCCGCTGATGGCTCCCGAAAGAGTAAATACCGTTGTCCTGTTGACGGCGCGCGCTTCGTTGAATTGCAGAGTGGCTCCCTGCGCAATGGAGATGGCTCCGCTCCAGATCCGGGTGGAGGTAGATCCCGCAGGCAGGGTGATGTTATAGGTAAGCTGGCCTCCATCTACGGTCATGGCTCCCGTGTAGGCGGTTTCGCCGGAAGCCGCGGCAGTAACCGAGATGTCCAGCTCTCCGTCGCCCAGCTTGACCAGGGCCTTGTTCCCCAGTTCCTGGCTGTAGGAGGCCCAGGAGATGTCGTTGCCGTTGGTGTTGATGCGCACGGCTCCCGTGCCGCCCGCGTCAATGAGGCCGGAGATGTCCTGGAGGGCCCCCGTGCCGTACATGAATGTGCCTCCGGCAAAAATAAGTTTGTTGGTCGCCACCAGGCCCGTCGTGCCGTCTGCCGTTCCCGTCGTGTTGAGCACCAGCGTTCCCCCGGACAGCGTTACCGTTCCCGTGCCCAGACCCTGGGCCGCATTGAGGTTGAGGGTACCTTCCATGAGCGTTGTGCCTCCCGAGAAGGTGTTGGTACCCGTGTTTTCAATGGTTAGCTCGCCCGTGCCGCGCTTGACCAGTTCCGTGGTTCCTCCCTCACCGTCCACAATGGCTCCGTCTCCCGAGAAAGTGTAGGCGGTTCCCAGCTCCCCTTGCGTGTTGTTGACCGTGATGCGCGGCGAGCTGATTTCTCCGCTGAGGGTGACCGCAGAGGTGGCCACTCCAGACAGGTTTTCAAAGCTGGCCGCCAGCGTGCTGTCGTAGGTCACGGTCTCACTGTCCTTGTTGAGCCAGATGTCCTCGCCTCCATCAGCCACCCAGGTGCCCGCCGTTCCACCGTTCCAGTTGAGGGCTTCTCCCAGCGCCTTGACGCGCAGGTAGAGCGTGTTGCCTGTAAGTTCCAGCGCATACGTGTAATCGGCGGAAAGAGCGCTGGAATCAAATAGGAAATTGTTGGCCGTCAGCGTGCCGAAGCTGTCGGCCGTGATCAGCTTGTAGTCGTTTTCCATCGTCTGGTCCACACCGTTGATGGTCAGCGTGAGCGTGCCGGCCTCATTGAAGGAGAGCGTGCCGCCCGACTGGATGAGGGGAGCGCTGGAGGAAGTCAGCCCCGTCAGGTCCAGCGTCAGGCCGGAGGCCTGGGAGAGGGTCATGTTGCCCGCCGAGGAGAGACGCGCCCCGCCGCCCATCGTGATGGAGTTGCCGAAAGTTACGCCATCCGCCAATCCGAAGTGGAGTTCCCCGCCTGAGACCGTCAGAGCGTTGTCATAGCCCGTGGCCGTGGAGAGCGTCAGCTTGCCCTCCCCGCTCTTGGTAAAGGCGCTGCGGCCGTCCAGTACCGTCGCGTTGGCAATCACCGCGTCCGTCCCCGCGCCTGCACAGATCTCGTCAAAACCGGTCACCGCCGCCGTGGCAAACATGTCTGACTTTGTCACCCCGTTGAGGTTGAGCACACTGCGGGTCACCACATCCCCCTGGCCCTGCCCGGAGATGGCCGTAGTGCCCTCAAAAGTGGCCGTGTTGCCTTCAATGGTCACGTTGGCAAGCGTCGTTTCGTGGCCCGTGCTGCCCGTCTTCTGGCCACCGGCATAGATGGCCGTGTCCGTAAAGGCCCCTCCCCTGATGGTCAGGTTGGCTTCCCCGATAGTCAGTTTGGATGTGGTATTCCCCCGTTCCACATAGGAACCTGCCGAAATCTGCGCCCCCCGGAAGCTCCCTCCCTCGATCGTCACATTGGCGGTGCCGATATTGGCATTGATGGTGGAGGTCCCGGTCCCGTTGACGACCGAGCCGCCCCAGATCTGGCCCGTGTACGTCCCCGATTTAATAGTCAGATTGGTAGAACCGGTGATGTTGACCGTACTGTCCGCCGTTTCCACCCAGGTTCCCCCGGCAATCATGGTCGCTGTGGAGCTGCCTCCAAGATCCAGGGTCATATTGGTGGAGGTCAGATTATGGGTGGACCTGTTGACCATGCTACCTGCAAACAGCTTCTTCCCTTCTGCAAACGTGCCGCCTGTAATAGTAGTGGTAGCCCCCTGCGCAAATACGTTTTCATTAAAGGTTCCTCCGCTGATATCCAGGAAGACCGCCGCGTTCTGCTTGACGGAGATTTCATTGCCTTTCCCAAGCCCCAGTATATTGGCATTGAACACGCCCCCGCTGATGCTCAGTCTGCCCTCGTAGCTTTTTCCTTCTTCTTCGTTACCATAATTAATGATGCCCGCCCCCAGCAGGGACACAACGTCATTAAACGTTCCACCTGTAATGCCCAGATCAACATTCCCTAAAATAGTGGAGCCCTGGCCTGCCCCTCCGCGACCGGAGCCGGCTGAAACAGCAGTTGCAAAAGTTCCTCCATTGACGGTAAAATTAACATTGCCCGTATGCAAAAAACTCTCCAGGCCCAAAGCCAGGCAAAAACCCATACTAGGATACCCCGTCCAGTTTCCCCCATCCACGGTAACGGAAACAGTGCCCGTCGTAACAAATTTATGTGCGGCATTATTACCGTCTCCCAAGATGGACAATCCCGGAATGGTACCGGCATTTGCGTCTACATTCAGTGTAATATCCGCCGCCACATTACGAGTTTCCCTTGACCAGCTCAAGAAATGAAAACCTGAAGAGAAGGAAGTTCCGCTCCCGATATTGATGATGAAATTGTTTGTTCCATTGAGAGAAGTCGTTCCCACAGTTCCTTCAAGATTCCACAATTGCACGCCTGCGTACGTTCCTCCTTCCAGGTTTAGCGTGCGCTCATATTCCCCCTCGTAAGTACCGGCCGCCGTAATATCCGTGAAATAAATGATCCCCGGAGATTCGGCCTGCGCCACAGGCTCTCCGCCCGGGACCTTAATCGTATATTGATCGTCGGAAAAGGAAATGGTCGTTTCTCCGTTATCATTCAGGGTATAGGCAGACCATGCAGGAGAAATGAAACAGGCCAGAAGGGCGGACAAGAGAGAGAGAGGCAAATGTGGACGCATAACAGTAATTTATTGATAATGAATAATTAATCTATATACCAGACTATATTACTAATAGTAAGTAACGGATTTAAAATCCGGAGTCAATGACAATTTTTGATGGCAAGCATTTTAAGACAACTGAACGGCTTACCGTACAAAAAAGGAAAAGCGACGGCCTACCCTTCAAACACAGCCACTATCAATATTTTAATTGTTATCTGCCTCATTCCTGAACATTTCCGGATTTTAAATCCGTGCAAGCATTTTTTCCATTTTTCCCATCCGGCGCATCCCGCATGCAGGAAAAAGTGATTTCTTGTCTTGCATTCCCCAGGAAGTGCCTGTATAAGCCTCCACGTCCCTGCCGCAAGGCGGGACAATCCAAGGTCATGGAGCGGTAGCTCAGTTCGGTTAGAGCGCCAGCCTGTCACGCTGGAGGTCGCGGGTTCGAGCCCCGTCCGCTTCGCCACCTTGCATTGCAAAAACAACCGCCTCCGGGCGGTTTTTTTGTGCCTTCTCCGGAGCTTTTCCATCATCCTGCATTTTCGAAAAAACATTTCCGGTCCGAATTCAGGCATATGGAAAACTTCCTGCCAATCCGGCATATTCTACGGGAAGCATGTTTTACTGGAAATGACGCATGGGCTTGCTAGAATGGCTCCAGCAATACAAATCATGAGCACACTTTCGGACCGCCTCTTTGAGGAAATCCTTCAAGCCCGCCGACGGGTTTATGCCGTAGGCGAACCTACTCCTCTCCAGAAATTGAATCTGCCGTCCATCCAGGCCCCGGTATATGCCAAGCGGGAGGACCTGGGCCCCATCCGCGCCTACAAATGGCGCGGAGCATACAATTGCATGGCGGCCCTGAGCCAGGAAGCCAGGGACAAGGGAATCGTGGCGGCATCCGCAGGCAACCATGCGCAGGGGGTAGCCCTGGCGGCAAGCGTCCTGAATTGCCGGGCCACCATTTTCATGCCGCGCTCCACCCCGGAAGTGAAGCAGACGGAAGTGCGCCGCCACGGCGGCAGCCACGTGGAAATCATCCTTCACGGCGACTGCTATGACGAGACGGCTGCCGCAGCCCATGAATACGCGGAAACGCACGGGAGCACCTTTGTCCACCCCTATGACGACCTGGTCACGATGGGCGGCCAGGGAACGCTGGCGGATGAAGTGGTGATGAGCGGGGAAGGCCCCTTTGACCGCGCTTATGTGGCCATCGGCGGCGGCGGCCTGGCGGCCTCCGTAGCCTGCTGGCTGAAGAAATTCTGGCCGGATATCAAGGTAGTCGGCGTAGAGGGGGTGGACCAGGCCTCCATGAAAACTTCCATTGAACAGGGGCACCGCGTGAATCTGGATTACGTGGATGTGTTCTGTGACGGCACTGCCGTGCATATTCCAGGGGAACATACCTATCTGCTGTGCCGGGATTTGATCGACGAGTTTGTCACCGTTACCAACAATGAAGTTTGCCAGGCCATCCGGGCCATGTGGGAATCTTCCCGCGTTGTCCCGGAACCGTCCGGAGCCATGAGCCTGGCGGGGTTCATGAAACAGTGGAACGAGGGACAGGTCAGGCCGGATGAAAAGAGCTTCGTCGTTATTTCCGGAGCCAACATGGATTTCACCCAGCTCACCCAGATCGCCCGCCAGGCGGGAATCGGCAACCATGAGACGCGCTATCTGCGCATCTCCATGGCCTCCAAGCGCGGCCAGGTACTCAAGTACCTGCGCCACATGCCCCCGGCCACTACGCTGGTGGATGTGCAATACGGCAAAACGGAGGGAGATACACAGTACCCCGTGTTCGGCATCGCCGCTTCCGACGAAGATCTGGATACCATCCGCACTACTCTGAAAAAGAAGGGCATTGAGTTCGAAGACATTAGTGAAGACGACGATGTGCGCTTCCGCATGATCCATTATCAGGCGGAGTTGTGCGAACACCCCCTGTTTGTTCATATTGAGTTTCCCGAACGCGCCGGAGCCTTCCTGGATTTCATGGAACGCATCGCGGACCTGGCTTCCCTATGCTACTTCAATTACACTTACACCGGGGAACGCGTAGGACGCGCCCTGGTAGGCATGGAGTTTGAATCCGCAGAGGACCGGGAAACCATCCGGAAGCGCATGGCCGGATTCACGCGGAACATCATCCGTTCCATCCGGGAGATTTCTCCGGAAGCCTTCCACCGGATCATGGGAAAGGGCAGCCTGAATATCAGCACAGGCATTAGCAACCACTGACAGGAGTTTGTTCATTCCTCCCATGCTTCCCCCCATCATTCTGGCTTCCCAGTCCCCGCGGCGGAAAGATCTGCTGACAGAGGCAGGGGTGGATTTTTCCACTGTCGTCCGGGAAACGGACGAGTTGAAGGATGCCTCCATGCCACCGCAGGATTTGTGCCTGCATAATGCTGCAGCCAAGGCGGCGGCCGTCTTCCGGGAATACCCCCAGGCTACTGTCATCGGCGCGGATACACTCGTTTTTCTGGATGGCATTCCCCTGGGCAAGCCTCTTGATACGGAAGACGCCCGCGCCATGCTGCGGATGCTTTCCGGACGCACGCACCACGTGTGCACGGCGGTCTCCATGCAGTCTCCGCTGGGCATGAAGGACATTGCCGTCCTGACGGAAGTCACCTTCCGGGAATTGTCTGACGCAGACATCCGCCGCTACATGGGACTGGTTCATGTGATGGACAAGGCCGGAGCCTATGCCTTCCAGGAACATGGGGACATGATCATCTCCTCCACGCGCGGAGATACGGATAATGTGATTGGTCTGCCGGTGGCGGAAGTGATAAATTGCCTGCGTTCCTGGGGATATTGAACAAGACAGGCTTCCGGAAGCATCTCAGCAGAAGCATGGCTGTCTTTTCTGCCTCCGCGGCACGGAAATCACGTATCAAATCCTTCGCTCCAGCGGTGTATGCCTTTCATTCCGGAACCGGAAGATTCCCGTCTTTCCGGATGGAACAGCCTTGCGCGAACATGGTGAAAGAATCCTGCGCCTCCGCGCTTTTCTGCATCTCCTGATCCCGTCTCCGGCTTTCAGCCTTTTCCCGCTCATTCTTCGCAGGAAGGTTCCGCCAGAAACTGGCTTACCTTGTTGTAAAAGGCCACGGGCAGAACGGCTTCCACCAGGGCGCCTTCCTCCACATATTCCGTGGAAATCACCATGCCTTCGCTGTGCATGGCGGCCGCCAGATCGCTCCTCGTATAGGGAATCAGGAACCGGGCGCGCCGGACACGGCTTTCCAGCATTTCCACGCAGGCGCGCAGCAGGTCTTCCGTCCCCTTTTCTTCCCGTACGGACATGCACACCAGGCTTCCGTTGAAATGGGGAGCCAGGCGCTCCGTCAACGCGGCCCGCTCCTCCTCCGGCACCAGGTCCAGCTTGTTCAGAACCACGATCATGGGTTTGTCCCCCGCGCCCAGTTCCGCGAGCACTTCCAGCGTGGTTTCGTAGTGGCGCACGGCTTCCGGATCGGACGCGTCCACCACCTGAACCAGGAAATCCGCCAGAACGGCTTCTTCCAACGTTGACTTGAACGCCTCCACCAGCCGGTGGGGCAGGTTGCGGATGAAGCCGACCGTATCCGTCAGCAGCAAAGGCTGTCCATTGGGCAGTTCTATCTTCCGCGTCGTGGTATCCAGCGTGGCGAAGAGCATGTCCCTGGCCATGACTTCCGAGCCGGACACCAGGGAAAGCAGGGACGATTTGCCCGCGTTGGTGTACCCCACGATTGCGGCCGTAGCCACGGCCTGCCGCTCCCGCTCCTTGCGCTGTGTGGCGCGCTGCCGGGTAACCATGACCAGTTCCTTCTGGATGGCTTCAATCCTGGCGCGCGCCAGGCGGCGGTCCACTTCAATCTGTTTCTCACCTTCGCCCCTGGCGGCGCCTCCGCCGCCCTTGCCGCCTCCGGAACCGCCGCCCTGGCGGTCCAGGTGGCTCCACATGCGGGCCATGCGCGGCAGGGAGTACTGCATGCGGGCCAGCTCTACCTGGAGCGTGGCTTCACGCGTACGGGCGCGTTTGGCAAAAATGTCCAGAATGACTTCTTCACGGTCAATCACGCATTCGTCAATCAGACGCTCCCACTCTCTTTGCTGGGACGGCGCCAGCATGTTGTCAAACACCACGCAGTCCGCCCCGCAATCCACGGCAAGCTGCTTCACCTCCTGAGCCTTCCCCGTACCGCACAGGAATTTGGCGTGCATGTCGCGGGACTTGACGAGGTGCTTGCCCACTATGCCGATGCCGAGGTTGGAGACAAGGTCTTCCAGCTCGTCCAGCATGGCCTGCTTTTCCCCGGCTTCGGAAGGATCAAAATAGATGGAAACGAGCATGGCCCGTTCCACCATTTCCGGCTTTTCGCGGATTTCAAACATAGGGGATCTGTTAACGGAATTGCTTGCTGGAGGTAGGCTTGTAATCCTTCAGAGCAGACTCCGGATACTGGTTGCAATTACAGCCGCAGGAAGAGAGGAAGCCGGCCACGCAGGCCAGCGTCAAAAAGCTGATCAGTCTCATGCGGCCATGAGACCCGCCCGAAGCTCCGGAATCAAGCAAATTTTACTGCATAAACGGCCTGGTCAACTGTGGACGCGATCACTTTTCCGGACGTTTTTCCCAAACCGTCTCTATTCCTCATCATTTTTCCCCTGAGGCTTTTCCTCCGCATCCAGGGCAGCCATCCACAGGTTCCATTGTTCAATGAAGGACCGTTCCATCTGAAGCAGGGCATTTTCCTGCTGGGTGAGGGAAATGGTCTGCGTAAGGCTCCCGAAAATAAGAAGGGGCTTGGAGTACGTATCCGCTACAGGAGTGAATTCCGCCGGCTTTTTCTGACGGCATTCCCGCGCCAGTACATACAGGGAATTGAAAGCCACGTCATCCCAGCTGGCCTTATAGGCATCACTGCCTTCCCTGCTTTCCAATGGCTCTACCGTGAGCAAATGCCCCTCCATGCCCGTCACGCGGACCTTGTCCCCGTTTTTCAGCACGAGCGGCTTCCACGGCTTCTTTTCCAGCATTTCAGGCAGAATCTTTTCCAGGCGGGAGAACAGCGGCTTCATCCGGTCCGTCATTTCCCGCCGGGCGGCCAGCTTGCTTTTCACGACTGGGGAAGAAACCACCGCTTCCGCATCACGATAGAGGGCGGAAACCTGTTCATAATCCCCCGTTTTTTCCATGATGCCGGCCGCTTCACGGCAAATATCGTCATAGCTGCGGGACTGCGCGGCGCGCAGAGCTTCCTGCCGGGCAGCCTCTTCCAACGCTTTTTTCCGCTCCTGTTTCTCCTTGAGTTCAGCCAGACGAATGGCTTCCGCGGCCTCCCAGTCCCTGGCCTTCTGGTACTGCATCCGGAGATGATCCAGAATCCCTTCCAGCGCGGCATAGGAGGGAGGCAGGGAGGGAATCTCCCCCGTCATCATTTGTTCACGGAGAAAGTCTGCTGCAAACCGTTTGGCTTCTACTTCCGCGACCGATTTTTCCGGCATGTCCTTCACCTGTTTCAGGCGTTCATACTGCCCGGTATATTCCTTCAGGTTGCTGAGCCACGCAGAAGCCAGCTCCCGCACGCTCCGGTCCCTGTCGTCAGCGGTTTCCCCGGCAATGAGATCCCGGAATGCCCCGTATTCAGGCCACATGCCGCCGAGGTACCAGCATTTGAGCGCCATTCCCGCATAATAATGCACGGCCAGGTCGGAATTGCTCCGCAGGCCGGGCATTCTGGAATTCCGGTCTTTTGCGCCCAGGTACGCGACCAGGTCGCTGATATCCCGGGAGCGTTCCAGTTCCACGGGGTCTTTGCAGTCCCGCACCTTTTTGCCCAGCTCTTCCAGCCGCACAACCCCTTCCGGAAACTGGCCGCGCGTCCACATGCACAACACCTGGTTCACCCCCGCCCAAACGGCTGTGGAAAGCGGACAGTCCGGCTGATCCGCCAGATCTCCGAACATGGCGGCAGCCTTCACCAGATCCCCCCGGTTCAGGGCTTTCTGGGCTTCATTGAACAGATTGCCGAAGCGGATGCTCCGCTCCAGCCTGGATTCCACGGCCGCGTTATCCTCCGCAGTAGTTCCCGCTCCCGCCGTAGGAGGCTGAACCGGGGGAAAGGCCGCGGATGCGGCATTTGCGGCTTTGCGCCAGGAGACGACCCCCCACGTTCCCAACGCCAAAACAGCCAGGAAGGCGAGAGACAGAATGAACCCCAAGCGGTGTTTCCTGCGCCGGGCGCGCCGGGCATCAGCGGCACGCCGTTCCGCCCAAGTCAGGCCGGATTCCTGCATGCCCCCGGAATATTCCTCCTGGGCCTGTGCCACAGCGGCCATCAGTTCCGGGTAAGACGAGAAGCGGCCTTCCTTGTTGAAAGCCATCAGCTTGTCCACGATGAAACAGGTCAGCGGGGAAATATCGTTCACCAATCGGTCCAGCGGAGGAAGGTTTTTCTTGCTCTCCAGCAGGATGTCGGACGACTGGGAGGCATCCACCCGGGGCGGAGAACCCACCAGCATATGGTACATGGTAGCTCCCAGCGCGTACATGTCCGTGCGGAAATCTTCATCTCCGCGCAGCAGGGTTTCCGGAGCGGCGTAATAGGGCGTCACCCATATTTCCCGCTCCATGTCGGACTCGCTGTGCAGCAGGGAGAGGCCGAAATCCACGATCTTGGCTTCCCCGTCCGGGGCCTGGAGAACGTTGGCGGGCTTGATGTCCCGGTGCATGAGGCCCGCATTCCAGGCGGCATCCAGGCCGCGCACGATATCCAGGGCTATGGACAGCACCTTGTCTTCCGGCACGCGTTCCTCCGCCGTAATCAGGGAATCCAGGCCACTGCCCTCCACCAATTCCATGGCAATGTAAAAAAGCCCCTGGTCATGCCCCACGGCATAAATCTGCACCAGGTTTTCATGGGATACCCTGGCCATGATCTGGGCCTCCCTTTCAAATCGTTCGCTGCGGACGGCATCCCCCGCATACGTTTCATTCAACACCTTTAGGGCCACTTCACGTCCCAGGACGGTATCTTCCGCACGGAAAACCACGCTCATGCCGCCTTTTCCCAGCTTCCCGGTGATTCTGTAAGGCCCCATGCGCGTCTTGACGCGGGTCAGAGCTCCGCAGGCGGGGCAGACGGCATTGGCATAGGGAGGCAGCAGGGAAATGTCCATGGCCTGTCCGCACTCCGGACAATTGATGATGTTGTCTTGCTGGGAACTCATGAAAGCACAGCCGGCTGCGGAAGAAAAAATGGAAAAACGGAGGCGTCCTCTCCATATCCTTCTTTGTTTTTTAAGCAGCCGGAAAAACCGGCCCGGGGACGCATGCTCCGTAGATGGATGGCAAGGAGGGACCCTGTCCGGGTCCCTCCTGTAAAATTCCATCCGTTTGTCAGGAAATAGCCGGCAGAGAGGCCGCCGCTACGGCCTGCCCGTGGCGCTTGGTTTTTTCATCCGGCACGCGCAGCTGGATCTTCAACTGCGGGAATTCGGTGCGCAGCACTTCTTCTGCCTTGTCAATGATGATCTGCCCGCCGTCTCCGGAAGCCACACGGCCCAGGAAGAGCAGGTTGCGGATGTCGTAGAACCTGGCGTAATGCGCGATGGCATAGCCGAAGTGCACGCCGATGGTTTCATAGATCTTGCGGGCGCGTTCGTCGCCTTCGGCCATGGCGGCCTGCACCTTCTTGAGCTGTTCCGGGAAGGGCATGCCTTCAAACTGGAATCCGGCGCGAGGGGCCAGACGGGCCACGGCCTGCTGGGAGAAGTAGAGGGCGCCCACTCCCATGTCCTTGGACCATTCGTCCACGCCGCCTTCTTCGGAATAATCCACGGGGGCGAAGGCGAGTTCGTTCAACCAGGGCTTGATATGGCCTTCCGGGTCCACATAGCCGGCGGCTTCGGAAGTGCCCATGGCGACGCCGAGCACGGCGTTGTCGTTCATGCCCATGGCTCCGGCGAGGGCGGTCACTTCACCGTCGTTCACCACTTCAAAGGGAATATTGTTCCATTTTTCCTTCTGCAGAGTGCGGAACACCTTGCCGAGGGTCTTTTCAATGTCCTCCTGGCTGACGCCGCGGAAGAGGGAGGAAGTGCGCACCTCACTGTTGATGATGACGCCGGCGGAGGAACCGCCGATGGCGTCCACACGCGGAAGATGGGCAGCGGCACGTTCCAGGGAGTCCTGGATGCCTTCGATATGGTACTGCGGGTCCTTCTGGAAATACGGATCCCACACAACTTCCTCGGAGAAGACTACTTCCCCGTTGACCACGGCGGCACACTTGCGGTCGGAGCCGCCCAGGTCAAAGCCGATGCGGTAGCCGTCCAGATTGCGGCCCAATGTCATGGAACCGGAATATTCCTCAGGCAGTTCGTCCACGGATACCTTCTTCACTTCGATCGGGGAACCGTAAATCTTCTTGCCGATGAAATCCCAGTCAAATTCACGGACGCCGCCCTTGCAGTAACGGGAAGCCAGCATGTCCGCAATGGCGTCATCGCCGGCGACAAGGATGATGTTGCCGCCCTTCTGCCACAGCAGGAATTTCACGATGCGTTCCACATAAGTTTCATTCAGGGCAACGTTTTCTCCGGTATGCGGGAGAAGCTTGCCGGACCAGCGGAAGCAGGTCCCGTCATTGCGGGTCAGGGCGATATCCACTTGATGGGAGGCGGGATCGGCAGCAGCTTTGGCTTCAAATGCTTGATTCCAAAGAACGGCCGGCACGAAGCCGGGGTCCAGCACGGGCGTGATTTTGGGTTGAATATTCATGGCGATAATCCGTTGCGAACGTAGCATACCCGCTTTTCCTTGAAAAGTATTCATTACCTTCCGAATGATTTTTTTTCAGGAACGCGGAGCGATAGCTCACTTTCTTCTGGCAAATCGCCATATTTCCACTAAAGAAACATGTACCTTTCCTTGGGCGTGCCCGCCTTGCCGGGCACGGCGCATCATTCCAAGCTCATCTGTCCCATGAATGAATTAACGGACCAGCTCATTACTCTGTTTTCGGCCACCTTGATCGCCATCATGCTTATCGCCGTAGCCGCGGGCGTATGCCGCCAGTCCCAGGTTCCGGGCATGAAACGTCCGCTGAAATGGAATATTTCCGTCGATCATCTGGACGGGCTGGATATGGCAATGTGCGGCATCGTCGTCCTGTACTTCAGCATGGGCGCCCTGATGGCCGCGGCCACGCCTCCCGGCGCTTCCGCCCCGCCCACTACCACAAACATGGAGCTGGACAGCTACAAGGTATTCAACGGCACCTGCCTGAACCTCATTCTGGCCTTCGTCCTGCTGGTGCGCATGTTCCACAGCGGCAGAATGGATGCCCTGGGCCTGAAGAAGCATTCCCTGAAAATCCTGCTTTACGCGCCCGTCTGCGGCTACCTGCTGGTTCTTGCCCTCCATTTCCTTCTGGCCCAAATGGGACTGTTCGAATGGATTGAACGGGTGACCCACGCTCCGGCGGAACAATCCATCGTCTCCGTGCTCAGGCATTCCGACAACGTCCCCCTCATTGCCGTCATCTGCTTCAGCGCCGCCATTGCCGCGCCCATCGTGGAGGAACTCATTTTCCGGGGCTACCTGTACCCTATCATGAAAAAATATACAGGAGCATGGTTCGCCCTGATCAGCAGTTCGCTCCTCTTCGGCATCATCCACGTAAGCCTGGTTCCCCTGGTTCCCCTGGCCCTGTTCGGGGCCATCCTGGTGCTGCTGTACGAATACACCGAATCCATCTGGACGCCCATCATCGCCCACTGCATTTTCAACACCACCACCCTGGTCAACATCCTGTATCCCGGCCTGCTGCTACCCTATGGCTCATGATTCCGCCATCCGCCAGGTAGGGGAAGATGCGCTCATACGCCGCCTTCTTCCGCTAATGACCGTCAATGACGGGCTGGTCACCGGCCCCGGAGACGACTGCGCCGTAACCAGAAACACCGGAGGAATGGACCTGCTCCTAAAAACCGACTGCGTGGTGGAAGGCATGCACTTCCTTCCCGGTACGGATCCGGAACTGATCGGCAGAAAGGCCCTGGCCCGCGCCGTGTCGGACATCGGAGCCATGGGAGGCGTGCCGCGCCATGCCCTGGTCACCCTGCTGATTCATGCGGACCGCCCCGTTTCCCAGGTGGAAGGCATTTATATGGGCATGCGGAACCTGGCGGAACAATTCGGCATCAGCCTGGCGGGAGGGGAAAGCTCCGGCCTGCCGTCCGACGGACTGATTATCAGCGTGGCCCTGACCGGAGAAATTCCGGAAGGAAAGGCTATCCTGCGCAGCACCGCCCAGGCGGGCGACCTGATTGCCGTCACGGGCGTGCTGGGCGGGAGCTTCCCGACGGGACACCATCTCGCGTTCACGCCCAGGGTCAGGGAAGGCGGCATTCTGGCAGCCTCCGGACTGGTCACGGCCATGATGGACCTTTCCGACGGCCTAGGCGCCGACCTGCCGCGCCTGGCCGCCGCCTCCGGGCTGGGATTCCGCGTACAGGAAGAACTGCTGCCGGTCCGGCAGGGATTCACGGCTGCCCAGGCCGTTGCGGACGGAGAGGATTACGAACTGCTGATGACCTTCCCCCCCCGCCGCCGTGAAGAAATCCTGCGCCTGGCCTCCGAACGTTTCCCGGAAACGCCCCTCACCGTCATCGGTGAGATGACGCCGGAACCTTCCTCATCCCTCCCCGGAGGATACAGGCATTTCCAATAACCGGCTGCTCCGGAAAAACAGGAGGCCGGAAAAAGCCGAAGAAAGGGCCTGAAAGGAGTTATTCCGCCGGCTGGACGCTTTCCTGCTCCTGCTGGATGTAGGGAAGAAGCTGTTCATACGTGGCCTTGCCCATGTAACGCTTGATGGAACGTTCCGGAGTTTTGAAAATATCCACCAGGATCAGGCAGTCCAGCACATCGCCAAAGTTCTTGTCCACGCCGAAGGAAAGTATCTTCCCGTTCAGTTTGAGATACTGGCGGAGCAGCACGGGAATTCCCTTGCCGTCCTCCTCCACGTCCGCTACCAGCTGGGACAGGCCCTGCGCATCCGTCAGGCCGATGGGCAAAATGCAGGATTCCGACCTTTTCAGGTCCGCCTTGCGCGGCGGATTGTAGGCCTTGACTTCCCGGCTCAGTTCCGGCTCCATTTCATGCGCCTTCAGGTAAGAGACGATCAGGGCGCGGGAAAGATTGGAATAGTCGCGGGAAATGCTCACCGTTCCGAACAAATAGCGGTAATGATGGTTGCGGGCCATGAACTGGCCGATGCCCTCCCAGATGAAGCCGAGAGCCAGCGGCCTTTTCTGGTATTCCGGCACAATAAAGGCGCGGCCCATCTCCAGCGAGCGGTCCAGCACTTGAAGAGCAGCCGGAGAGAATGAGAAGTATTCTCCGTTGTACAATCCCTTCACCCCATAGCGGGCAATAATCTTGTCCGTCTCTCCCATGCGGTAGGCGCCCGCAATCTTCTTCTGGACGCGGTCCCAGAGGAACAGGTGCTTGTAATGATTATCATACGTGTCCAGGTCACACGCCTTGCCGGAGCCTTCCCCCACCTGGCGGAAGGTGTACTCCCGCAGTCGGCCTATTTCAATCAGGATTTTGGGAATCTGGAGAGCATCCGCCACGTACACGTCCCAGTCTCCATTTTCCTGGCGCGCATGCAGGCACTCCGCAGGAAGGGCGTCGATTTCCGCCTGTATGTCGTTGGCGGGCACGGGCGGAATCAGAGAAGCCATCTTTGTCTTCTTGTCCTTCCTGTGTACATGGGGGCGGCGGCTCTTTTCATAACCCTTGCCCAGCAGGTAGGTGCGCAACCGCAAATGGGAAACCATAGCTTCGTCAGAATCATACTGCCCGAGCTGGCTGAAGGGAATGGGCTTGCCTACCACGATACGGTGCGTACGGCGGCCGTCCCTGCCCACTTCACGCGGCAGGAAGGCGACGCGCGCCTTACGGTTGATCAGGGAAATTCCCTGGAAAAGCAGGCTGTTGCGCCCCGGGAAATATACCGGAACCACAGTAGCCTTCGTCAGCCGGATAATGGCGGCAATATTGGAATTCCACGGATCATCCGTCACCCGCTTGTGGGCCAGAGAAAAACTGGAAGCCGTTCCGGCGGGGAAAATGCCCAGCACGCCGCCCTTGCGCAGCCACGCAATCATCTTCCGCATTCCGGAAAGGTTCTTGCGCTTGGCGTTCTCATCCTCGTACACGTCCACCTTGATCAGCCAGGGTTCCAATTCCTGGCACAGGGAAAGCTGTTCATTGGCAAGAATGCGCACATCGTCCCGGACGCGGGTCAGCAATTCCCCGAACATGATGCCGTCCGACAGGCCGTGGGGATGGTTGGCGACAACAACCACAGGCCCTTTCTTGGGAATGTTTTCCAGATCGCCGGGCCTCAGCTGCAACTTGAGGTTCAAATGCCTGGCAGCCAGCTGGAAGAAGTTTTCCGGAGAACCGGACTCCTTGTCGCGGACGATCTTGTCGTACGCCCTGTTCAAACGTTCCAGACCAAGCAACTTTTCAGCGGACGCGGCCACCAGGGAAGGGAGACGCGTATTTTCGTCCAAAATGTCTTTGATATCCACCATCTTCGGGTGCTTGAGCCGGCCCATGCCCTGCTGTATAACGGATTTACGGGAAAAAGTGAAACTCTTTTTCCCATGCCGTCCGGAACGCGGTCTTGATTTCCACGGGGGCGGAAGCTACAATCCGTACAGCTTCCGCCCCCATTTCCAACACAAAAAACACTCATGCACCCAGCCATTGCCATTGACGGTCCCGCCGCTTCCGGTAAATCCACCGTCGCCAAACTCATTGCGGACCGCCTCGGCTACACCTTCATCAACACGGGGGCCATGTACCGGGCCGTCACCTGGTACATGCTGGAACAGGGGATAGACCCGGCGGACACGGACGCCGTGCTGGCCGCCCTGCCCTCCGTTCCCCTCTCCTTCGGCAAGGACGGAAGCCGCTCCATCGTCCTCTGCAACGGCTCTCCCCTGACGGAGGAACTCACCCGGCAGGAAGTCAACGACCACGTATCCACCATCGCCGCCATTCCGGAAGTCCGCGCCCTGCTGGTGAACCGCCAGAGGGATTACAACCGCCAGGAGCCCGTGGTCATGGAAGGCCGGGACATAGGCACCGTGGTGTTCCCGGATACGCCGTTCAAGTACTTCGTCACCGCTTCGGAAGAGGTCCGCGCCGCGCGCCGCGCCGCGGAAGGGCTGACGGACTCCATCGCGGATCGGGACCGCAAGGATTCCTCCCGCGCCACTGCGCCGCTGGCGCAGGCGCAGGACGCCCTGCTGGTGGACACGTCCGACATGAGCATTGACCAGGTCGTCAACTTCATTACAGACAACATTCAACAAAAACTTTCCGCCAGATGAATTCCTTCTACTGGGTTTTCTACACGCTGTTCAAAAGCATCTCCAAGGCCTTCTTCTCCTGGAAGGTCATCAACAGGGAGAAGCTCATTGAGGACGGCCCCGTGCTGATCGTCAGCAACCACCAGAGCTTTCTGGACCCGCCCATGCTGGGAATCTCCTATGAGGAAGGCATCTATTTCTTTGCCCGCAAAACCCTGTTCCAGGGCATTTTCAAATGGGCGCTCCCCCTGTGCCAGGCCATCCCCATCGACCAGGAAAATCCGGACGCCGCCAGCCTCAAACACATCATCCGCCTGCTCAAATCCGGCAAGCGCGTCCTCGTGTTTCCCGAGGGTTCCCGCACGCCGGACGGGGAAATCCACGACGGCATGGGCGGCATCGGCCTCATCCTGAGCAAAACGAAAGTTCCCGTACAGCCCCTGCGCATCAGCGGAGCCTTTGAGGCCTTCCCCATCGGCGCCACCTTTCCCAGAATCCGCCCGGTCACCGTGACGGTGGGGGATCCCATTCCCTTCACTCCGGCGGAACTCAATGCCAAGGGCAAGGAGGCATACCAGCATTTGACGGACAAAATGATGGATGCCATCCGGGCCCTTCCCACGGAATAATCCCTTCCCCGAACTCCCGCCAGCCATGCTCTCCAGGCTGAAACTGATAGACTTCCGCTGCTACGGCAGCTTTTCCTGGCAGATACCCCAGCAGGGAGCCGTCATTCTGGGAAACAATGCCCAGGGAAAAACCACCCTGCTGGAGGCGGTCTGCTTCCTGCTGCGCCTGCAATCCCCGCGCACGGCACGCCCCAGCCCCCTGACGGCGCACGGCAGGCAGTCATTCGGCATCCGGGGGGAACTGCCGGGACAAATCCGGCGCATCCTGTGGTCCCCGGATGCCCCGGACCTCCAGGTAAACGGCGAACCGCGCAGGGACCAGCGCAGCTACCTGGCGGACAGCTACCCCGTCGTCTGGATGGGCAACGACGACCTTTCCCTGGTACGGGCCGGAGCCGATGCGCGCCGGAAATACATGGATTTTCTGGGCACCCAGTGGCACCCCAGCTACCGGACAGCCCTGTTCAACTACAGAAGGGCGCTGAAAACGCGCAACCATCTACTCAAGCATAAAAGCCGGGACAGGCTTCAAATAGATGCCTACACGCGGCAGCTCGCCCTGTACGGCACGGAATTGAGAAGCCTGCGCGCCAGCCTTCTGGAGCTTCTCCTGCCCCACATCATCATGGCGTACCGCAGCATCGGCGGCAGGGCGGAACAGGTAGGTGCGGCCTACCGGGCGGCGGAGGAAGGAGACCTGTACGAACGGATGTGTGCCGGGCTGGACCGAGACATCCGGTACGGCCAGACCCAGAACGGCCCGCACCGGGACGACCTGGAAATCACGCTCAACGGCAGAAGCGCTGCCCAATTCGCCTCGGAAGGGCAGCAAAGAACCATAGCCATTTCCCTGAAACTGGCGCAGTCATCCCTGCTTACGGAAGAAACGGGACATACACCCATCCACCTGATTGACGACGTTTTCGGAGAACTGGACCCCACGCGCAGAATTGCCTTCCTCCAGGCGCTGCCCGCAGACGCGCAAAGCCTCATCACCACCACCCATCTGGACTGGCTGCATGACACTCCCTGCCCCCTTCCGGCCTTCCGGCTGGAAAACTTCACGCTCAGGTCCGTTCAGGGTTGAATTCCCCCGCCAGGACCACCCAAAACGGCAGGCGGAAAACCGCGCCAATGGCGCTATTCCTCTACCCAGGCGTTCAATATTTCCACAATGTACATCTTGTGGAAATCTCCTGCTGCGTACCACTCCGAGGAGATTGCCCTGTCCAGAAAACATTCCGGTTTCAGGGCCTCCGCATACAGTTTGCGGCATTCCAGCACCAGCCTGGCTTCCGTAAAGCTCACATTGCCATTTTCCGTAAAATACGGAGACAGGCCGGAAGCGGCTACCTTGTCCGTATCCCGACCACTCGTCGTTCCGCAAACGCTCAGCGCCTTATGATATTCATGGCTGAAAAAGGACAGCGTGAATTCCTCCCCCTTCTCGATAAAATCGAACGTATATCTCTGCGGGCGAATCACAACAAATGCTACGGGTCTCTTCCACATAAAGCCCAAGCCGCCCCAACTGGCCGTCATCATATTGAAATGCTCCGGCGTTCCAGCCGTCACCAGCATCCAGTCGTGCCCAATCAACTGCACGGCATTATCCCGAATTTCCTTTGGATCAATTTTTTTCATCGTGGTCTCTAACGTTCATTCGCATATCATCCTACACTTCTCCGGCTATATGTCAAAGCCGCGGAGCGACTGGGATGACGCGGAAAAGGCGTCCCCTCCCTGCCGGAAACACCCTTCGTTTGGAGTTGCATTTCCGGGATGGCGGCCCTAGCATTCCCGGGATGAACCATACCGCGCTGGAAGACAAGCTGGGTTACCGTTTCAAGAACCCGGACCTGCTCAGACAGGCCCTGACCCACCCCAGCACGGACAGCAAGCCGGAAACGCGCCGGACATATGAACGGCTGGAATTCCTAGGAGATGCCATTTTACAGCTCGCTGTTACCCAGTACCTTTACCGCCACATGCCCCAGGCTCCGGAGGGAGTGCTGACCCAACTGCGCGCCCGCACCGTCAGCCGCGCCAACCTAGGCAAATACGGATTTATCCTGGAACTGGACAAATACATCACTTTGGGCAAGGGAGAGGAAAAAGCGGGCGGCAGAAGCAAAAACTCCATCATCGCCAACACGTTTGAATCCGTCTTCGGGGCCATGTCCCTGGATTCCGATTATGAAACGGCCAAGGCCATAGCCCTGCGCGTTCTGCACGACGCCCTGCACTCCGCCGCCAGCCATCCCAAGGAAATCAACCCGAAAGGGGAGCTCCAAGCCATCCTTCAGGACATCCTGCCGGAAACGCCCTCCTATGAAACGGAGGAAAAGGGCCCCAGGGATTCCGCTGACCGTTTTGAATCACGGGTGTTCTGGCACGGCCATACGGTCGGCGCCGGGCGCGGCTCCAGCAAAAGGAAGGCGGAAGTAGCGGCCGCAGCGGATGCCCTGGCGCGCCGGGAATGGCTCCGCATCACCTTGTAAACACTGGCGGAACAGGTGGCTATTTTGTCACTCTTAAGCCTTGGACAGCCCTGTGGCTGGTTTGATAGACAGAAGCCGTCTCCGTGAGGAAGAACCTTCCCCCGGAAGACCTTCTCACAGACACACACCAACCATAGAAAACAAATGAAGACCTATACTCTCCCCGTCATCGGCATCATGACTCTCGGAGCCTCCGCCTTTGCCAACACAACTCCGTCCAAGGCCTCCACCGGGAACGCCTTGCTGGCCCGCGACAGCTTCTCCACCTGCCAGTGGCTCGGCGACCGCTTCAAATGGTTTAATGCGGAACGGGATCACAAGAATCCCTACATTCAGGAATTCAACGTCTCACTGCGCATGCAGTACGGCCTGGACTGGATCGACCCGAACGGAGAGGGGCGCGTGATGGGTGAAAAGGAAGGCAACGGCCGCCGCTTCAATGACGAATGGCGCCGCTTCCGCGCCGGCTTCAACATGAAGTTCCTGAAAAACTTCAAGCTCAACAACGTATGGAACATTGGCGGCATGGACGGTCTTGAAAGCTATAATGCGGCAGAAAACCGCTGGGACACCTCCGACCTGACCTATTCCCTCTATGAACTGAATCTGGAGTACAAGGGCGGTCCCATCACCTATGCTATCGGCAAAATGAAGCCGCGCATCACCGGTGAATACCGCACCTCCTCCTCCGCCATCCTGACCATTGAACGCTCCATGCTGGTCAACCAGCTCCGTTCGGAAACCAACTACGGTTTCCAGATGAACAACTCCGACAAGAAAGACAAGATCGGCTGGGCGGCAGGCATCTGGCTGAACGGCAACGGCGGCACCGGAACGGGCAGCTTCAACAACCGCATTGAACCCGCTTTCAATTCCCAGGACAACTGCTTCGTTACCGGCACCCTGAGCTACGACACCTCCAATGACGTGTTCCTCAAGAAAAGCCGCCTGTGGCTGGACTACGCCCACAACTTCACCAAGTGGGGCGACGACGCCCAGAACAAGGCATACGACAGCCTGCATGATTACAGCTTCAAATCCAAGTACCAAGGCACGGGCGCCAAGGACGTGGTGGCACTGACCTGGGAAGGCTCCCAGGGGAACTTTTCCTTAATGACGGAAGTCATGGCCGGCTTCAATGTCATCGGCATGAAAGCCGGCGCTGAAAACGTCTTCGGCGTGACCATCATGCCGTCCTACAAGTTCACCCCCCACTGGGAAGGTGTGGTCCGCTACCAAATGGCGGCAGGCAGCAATGCCGTGAAGTGGGAAAAGCGCTACACGCAGAACTCCACCTATTCCGGCACTTCCGACTGCATGCAGGCTCTGTACCTGGGCGTGAACTACTACATCTTCGAATGCAATCCGAACATGGCCAAGATCATGGCGGGCGTTGAATATGCCCATTCCAACGGTACGGACGCCAGCAAGCAGAAGGGCTTCACCGGCTGGAGCTACAACATCGCCTTCCGCACTAACTTTTAATCTGCCGAACGGCACATCCCGCCCATATATGGCCGCCTCTATTCAGGGACGGCCATTTTTTATGGGGGAAAAACCCACGCGGCAGTTCCCCCCAAAAAATAGCGGCTGTCACTTCCGTAATGCCTTCCATATTCAAATACCTGGTCCTTAGCAAATCGGAAGAAGCATGCCCCATTTCCAGCTGCAATACATGCAAATTCTTGAAATGCCTTGCAAAGTAGCTGGCGAACGTATGCCTTAAAATATCCGCAGGCCACTTCTTCTCCTTCCCGTCCCATCCGGCCAGACGCCTCACCTCCCTCCACTTCGCCGACCAGTTACGCGGACACACGCTTCCTGCCCCGAATCCCATGGCCGCTGCTCTTTTCAGCAAGTTTTTTAAAACCGGCCGAATCGTTACGATGCGAGCTCCGCCTGTCTTGCTGTGCCGCGCCCTTAAGGAAACCATGCCCTCCCGTAAATTAATCTGCGTCCAATCCAGGCGCTTCACCTCCTCCGGACGAATGCCGGAATACAGCATAAGACCAATCGCGGCCAGGCACGCTCCGCTGGCACATTCCTCCGCCGCCGTCAGCAGCCGGTGCACTTCTTCCAGGGACAGCACGGGAATGGGAATTTCCTTCAGCCTCGGAAGATCTACATACGTCACCGGGTTTTCCCGGCACCAGCCGCGTTTTACGGCTGTTCCGAAAACACCGCTAAGCACCAACCGGGCCTTATGTCTCTGTCTGAGGGTGCCAAATGATTTTTCCAGCCAGGCCCGGCATTCCTGAGCCGTGATAAAACATACGGGTCTCCGGGCCATTTCCGGACAGCACCTTAACAGACGCCGGCTGATATAGCGGAAATCATCCCGGGTTCTTTTCCTCCGGTCATGCCGCGCCTCCATGGCCTCGTCCACGGCTCTCTTGAACGCCACTGTTTTTTTTCTGGCAATTAAAGCCTCTTCTCCCAGCCGGATGCATTCCCTCGCTCTCTTCCGCCGTCCGCCGCGCCCCCTGCTGGCCTGTAGCAATTCATGCGCCAGCTGGGCGGCCTCCACTACGTCCAGACCTGTTTTTCTTAAAATAGTCAGTGCCGCATGGTCCATTGCTGATATTTCCTCTTTCATTCCATCTATTTTGCCGCGGGTTTGGAATCCGTAGTCAAGTAAAAATAGTTCTTTATTAATCAAAAGGTTCAATAATTGCCTCCCATTACCCCTTTACCGTACCTTCACCCCTGTAATTCTTTTCCAAACCGTTTAATGACAAAGAGGACGCAGGAATGCCTATACGGATTCCAAATTCGTTATCCACCAGCGTAGGCCTTCTCTTTTGGGCATCCGCGGTTGCATGACGCCGCATGAAACCTCCCACAAGGGAAGGCCTGCCAAACCAATTAATTGAAATCCAATCATGAAAAAACTCCTCATCCTGCTCTCATCCTCCGCCCTGCTCTGCAGCTGCGGCGGCCTCTCGGAGCGCCCCACGGGACTGGTATATGCCAGCGTAGCAGATCCCATCGCCGCTACCAATTCCTCCGGTTCCCGCACCGGTGTAGCCACGGCTACTTCATACCTCGGCCTGGTTGCCGTGGGCGATTCCTCCATCTCCGCCGCCAAGGCCCAGGGAGGCATCAGCACGGTCTCCAGCGTAGACGTCAAACGTGAAAACATCCTTGGCGTCGTCAGCAAGTACACCACCACCGTCAAAGGCAACTAATCCTCTTGCGGTGTCTTCATACAGCCGTGCGCCGGGTGGCGCACGGTTTCCTTACTCCCCGTTTTTCCTTTCTATTCCCTGCAATACCTAATTTTCCTGCTTATAATGAAAATTCACCTGCCCTGCGCCCTCCGCAGAATATTGCTTTCCCTTTTCCTTCCGGTCGCCGGCACATCCATCTCCACGGCAACCGAATTTTTTCAGAACTCTGAGGAAACGCTGTCTTTCAATAATGGAAGCCGCCGCCTCTCATACGATTTCGATATTACGCCCAGCAGTCCCGTATTATTATATTCTTTCCAAAATAACAAAACTATAGAATTCCTCAATAACAGCGTTAGTAATAATAATAATGGAGGAGTTATCTGCGTAGACACGTCAAGATATGGTAGCTCCAAAGGAAAAGTGGAATTTTTGAATAACGGGGGTCATATCAAATTTATCAACAATACGACAACAAATGACGGTGGAGCAATAGCGGGAGGAATTTTGGGACTGACATTTGAGAGCAATCTCGGAGAAATCCGTTTTGAATCTAATCATGCTGGCAGGTACGGTGGAGCTATTTCCGGAAGAAAGGGCAATGAATTCACGTTTAAAGACAATAATAACATTATTTTCCTGAAGAATCAGACAACCAATACTGATGATTCCTTCCGGAATACCGTCGCACAAGGAGGAGCCATTTTCACTTATGGAACTGTCAAATTTGACGGAAATAACCAAGTGGTATTTACCGGCAACAATTCTCAGTCCGCCGGCGCCATCTACGCCGCATCCCTAAGCATTACCAACACAAAAGAGGAAGTCAGCTTCAACGACAACAACGCAACAGGAGAGTTTTGGAGTCCGGAAAATGCTCACGGAGGCGCTCTATATATTCATTATGATAATGGTTTCTTCCATTTTGACATCACCAATAATGCCAATGTTGTATTTGAAAATAATACTGCAACAGGCAGCGGCGGAGCTATTGCCCTGCATGGGCTAAACTACGCCAACCAAATACCTGTGTTCCAGGGAAACAGAGCACTATCTTTCCTTAATAACTCCTCAGGAAATGAAGGCGGTGCCATTTATTCTCAGCAAAACAGTTCCCTCATCTTTCAAGAAAATGAAACCATCTCCTTTGAAGGCAACACGGCTGAAGGTGGGGGAGGAGCCATACTCACCAGCTCCATCTCTTTCACGGGAAATAAAACGGTCTCCTTCACGGGAAACAGCTCCGGAACCACAGGCGGCGCGATCTGTGCCAGTGGTGGAACCGTTTCCCTCGTCAATAATGAAACCGTTGAGTTTCAGGGCAACTATGTAAAACAATACGACGAAGAAGAAAACCTCACCGGAGCCGTACTCAACAGCATTGCTCCCGGAGAAGGAGGGGCACTTTCACTTGAACTTTCCACCGGTGAAACTGGCGGAACAATTACCTTTTACGATGCCGTCGTCAACGCAAGCGATGTTTATCACCATCTGAATCGCTATGAAAATAGTGACGGCAATACCGTGACAGGAACCGGAGCCATCATATTTTCCGGTCTTCACGCGGAAGAGGATCTGAAGAATATTTTCAAAACTCTGGGACTGGATGCCACCGGGGAGACTTTCCAGAATTGCCTGGCAGATTCCCTGACCTCTTCCATCAAGGCCGGTAATAGCGTCATTCTTCATGGAGGTTCCCTGAACGTCAAGGACGGAGCCATTCTGAATATTTTGAATAGGGGTATTGATGGAGGAGATTATCTTGCCAAAACCGGCTCTACCACAGAAATTTCCAACAACGGCGCCCTGAATATTGCCCGGGACGCAACGTTTGAATCCGACACCAACTTGCGGATTAGCCAGGCAGGCATGGAAGCGGGAAGGAACTTGACGTCATCTGGATATGCCCATCTCTACCAGGGAACGCTGGACATTGGTGGGAACGCTGTTCTGAACGAGGGAGGCTGGATCGAACTTCAGCACGGCTCCTCCGTCACGGCAAAGGGCGTCTTCACTGCCAACTCATCGTCCAACGTCACTCTCACCGGTTCCGGCAATATCCTGAATGCCGAAGGCAATATTGTCTTCAACGAAGGCTCCTCTCTGGAACATTACTACGGCGCAAACTCAACCCTGAAAGCGCCATCCGTCGCCATGACGGGAGCGGATTTGCGGATCTGTCCCCAGAATGAGAGCTACGCGTTAACCGTGGACGGAAATCTGAGCCTGGAGAACGCCACCATCTGGCTCTCCCCGGAAAACCATGGGAGGAACTCCACTGCTGGCTTCAACGGGATCGACGTCACCGGAACGCTTTCCGTTTCCGGTTCCACCACCATCAACCTGAACAGCGAATATGCCAGCCTGAACGATGAAAAAAACGCAGGCCTGACGCTTTTCCGACTCAACGGAGAAACTGCCGGAAGCAACTTTACCGGCAATATCTCCAACTGGACGCTCCAGAGCTGGACGGAAACTTATGATGCCGGCACGCAAACCTGGATAAATACCTTCAACCCGCTGGAAAACGCGGAACTGGCAACCACGATCCTGTCTGGCGGGAAATGGGGGGTCATCCTTAAACTGGAAGAAGGGTCAACACCCACGCCCGGTGAAGATGATATTTATGTACATACCGGAGAAGAAAAATCCATTACTGACCTGGGCAAACGCGTCCACCTGCTGGGCGGTACGCTGGACGCAACCGGCATTCCCCAGAACACGCCGCTCACCAACCAGATCATTGTAGAAGGCACAGACGGTCTGCTGGTCATGAATGAAGACCAAAGCCTGATTCTGACGGGCAATCTGACGGGCAAGAAAGGGATCGGCTACGACATTGACGGAACCGCCGGCAACAGCGCCGGCGGCGTCGCCATCGGCAGCAGTAACGGCTTCCTGAACAGTAGCGCCGTTGACCTGAGCGGGGAAAGGTACAACATCGCCTCCCTGAATGTCCGCAGCGGCCTGGCCGACATCAAAGAAACAGCCTCTCTGGGTCACGAAAACACAGTCATTACCGTCGGTTCCTCCCGCAACAGCGGAGAAACCAATGCCTCCCTCATCAATAACGGCGCCATTCAGGGCAGTTCCCTTACCGTGAACTCCGACGGATCCGTGACCAACAACAAGGCATTGAATGTTGCGAACATCAACCTGAACAGCCAGTCCGCCCTGGCCAACACGGGGGATTTGACGGCTGAACAAATCACCGTGGCGAAAGACGCGCTGTTGAACAACAGCGGCTCTCTGGAAGGCAACGTTACCCTCCAGGGCTGGATGAGCAACAGCGGCCAGACTACCGGCATGGTTCTGGTGCAGAATGGCGGCATCCTTTCCGGCGGCGGCTCTTTTGAGTCCGTCACCGTCCGGCAGGGGGGGCGTTTGAATATTCAGGGGGCGGCCAACTTCAATGGCCTGACATTTGAAGAAGGCTCCGGAATGGCGTTTTCCGTCAACGGCACAAGACCGTTCAGCACCGGGATGAATGCGACAGACACCTATTCCCACGCAATCGTGGGAACCCTGTCGCTCGCTGGAACGCCGTCCATTGAGGTACACGTCGGCTCCAGACTGATTGCCGCAGGTTCCGAGTTCTTCACACTGAACCTGCTCCAGGCGACTGAAATCACCGGAGACGCCGCGCTGGAACAACAGCTCCATCTTACCGGAGAAACCGGCCTGCTGGAAAACGGCGGAGTTCTGGCCTGGAACCCGGAAACAGGGCTTCTCACCTTCTCCGGCAAGCTGAACATTGCTGCCGCCTCCGGCCTGGCAGGCCATGACGCCGCGCTGTTGGCAGACACCCTCTGGAGCAGCGTCTCTTCCGTCGCTTCCTTCGCACGTACGGCAAGCGCGCAAGGCAAGATGGCAGGGAACAGATCCTCCCGCCTGTGGGGAGCCGGCCTGGGGTACTTCACTTCCATGTCCTCCATGGACTCCCTGAGCGGATTTTCCTATCAAGGCGGTGGCTATGCCGTCGGCACGGATGTAGCTCTCGGAAAGGATGCCGTGGCAGGAGCCGCATTCGGCCAGATGTTCGGGACCCACAAGAGTTCCGACTCCATGCTCTCCGACAAACAGAGGTCATTCATGTTCGCCCTGTACGGCAACGTCCGCAAGGAACTAGCCCGCGGGCATGAGCTGAATCTCTCTGGTTACTTCTCCTACGGCAGCATTGACCACGCCGCCAGAACGCACGTGGGCGGTTCCCGGCAAACACCCGGACGGGCCCGCTGGGATGACAATGTTTACGCCTTCGGCCTGCTGGCCGACTGGGACATCAAGATCAGCAATACCTTCACCGTGTCCCCCTACACCGGGATCACCTACATGTACGGAACCCAGGGCCCCATTGAAGAAACCTTTGACGGCGGCAGCCGCTCCTTCGGGAATGGGGGTCTGCAGTCATGGAGCATTCCCGTGGGTGTCAGCCTCAAATCCGTCTGCGGTCTGGGCAATGGCCAGGCCCTTCTGCCGGAACTGAGCGTAGCCTACGTAGGGGACATCGCTCGCAGAAACCCGTACACCCGCACCTGGACAGCCGGGCAATCCGTAACCGGGCGGGGACATTCCCCCGGCAGGCACGCCCTGATGACACGTGCCGGCCTGGGCTGGCAAATCAACAGGAACTGGCAGGCAGGCGCTTATTACACGCTTGAAGTCCGCAGCGGACAAACCAACCAAAGCGTCAACCTCAACGCCTCCTACAGTTTCTAATCCTCCTCAGCGGGCTGAGGAATGCAGCCGGATTCCGCAGCCTGCTTATCAGGCAACTCTGAAAAAACAACAACATCATACACATTATGAAAAAAACCATCACCGCAGCATGCGCACTCATCCTGACTCTTGCGTCAGCATCCTGTCAGAAAAGTACAACGGAACAGTTCCTGAACATGCAGGAAGAGATGATTGAGCTTATGGAAAACATCAAGGATCAATCCAGTGCCAATAAAGCGGCAGAAAAGATTGCCAAACTCCGGGCAGAATCGAAGGAACTGGAAAACTCCATGTCCCAAGAAGAGAAAAAGAAAATGTGGGATACGGAAGAATATAGAAAGTTTCTGTTTAAAAAAGAACCCGTAAAAATGGAGCTATTTCAGAAAGACTACTATGGCTCCTACGAACTAAGGCAAGCGATGTACGGAATGTAACCATTCCGAAGGGCAATATTCGTAACAGGTCATACTATGTCCAGATTTCCCATTTCATTGAAACAGTGCGGCATCTTATCAGTTGCTTCAGTGGCTCTGTTTTCGGTCTCCTGCTCCCCCATTGTGGCGGAATACACCTACCGGGGAACAGTAACCGGCACAAGTGGAAAGCAGACGCGTGAATTGACCGTCACAGAATATCAGGATGGAATAGTTTCAGGTAAATTGAGCATACCATCATCCCCAATCATGGAACCATCCTCCTGTGGGAGCATTGGCGGAAGAATTGAGGGCAGGCGGATTGAATTCCAGCTTACATCATTGGGGCAATCCTACCTAAGTGCCAAAATGGCCTCCATGAGCAATGCAGGCACTATTGTTGCCTACATAGGGAATATTTCCGGCAATCGTCACATTATCAGTGGAAAATGGCATGCAGCCAATGATCGGAATTCCTATCTTCGGGGTGGTTCGTTCTCCTTTCACCTGACTAGAAAAAACGGTAAACCTGTTGCCAAACCCAAAATCGCTCCTGCAGGAATTAATACGATGAAAATTGAAGGAGGTCCTGACGGATGGACGATATAATAAACATTTCAACCTGGAATCTCCACAGCACAACCTGGCGGCAAGATAAGCTTGATACCCCATTCCCTTTCATTTTCTGAACCATGCACCTGAAGGATTCCCATATAACCCCCTCACCGGATAATGCGGCGGAATCACAAACAGACTTGCCGCCCCTGCCCTCTGCGGTCGCGCCTGAAGTCCCCCTGCCGGAAGTGCCGCTCCCTCTGCCTCCGGCCACCCCCGAACCGCCTTTGCCGGAGATTCCGCTTCCTCCCCCTCCGGCCACTCCCGAACCGCCCTTGCCGGAGATTCCGCTTTCTCTGCCTCCGGTCACGCTCCCTTCCAATTCCGGACAAAAGAAGCAACTAAGCTGGCTCATTCCGACAGCAGTAGTCATCCTGGCAACAGGCGGATGCTTAGGCTACTATTTGTACACAGAAAAAAAAGCCTTTGCGGAACAAACCGTTCAACTGGAAAAAGATACTGAGGCCTTGTCTGAAACAATAACTCTTCTGCATCAAAAACAGGAAGAAGCCCGGAAGGGCAATCAAACCAAACTCCTGAAGGAAAAAGAAAATATCCGCCTTCTGGAAACATTGCAAAAAAAGGAAAAGGCCGTGGAACAAATCCGGCAAAAGCACAACTCCGTCCTTGCTGAACAATCCAACGCCATAAAACGCATAGAAGCCCTGGAAAAAGAATTGGGTGAAAGTACCCGGAATAATATCGAAATACCAAGGAACGGGGGGAACTTCGTGGAATGTGTCAATAGCTCCACCGTCAAGGCCCCCATGATCAACCCGCCTTGCCCGGAAACCGACAAGAGCCTGTTACAAAACAGCCTTGCCTACCTAAGGGCACGCAAACAAGGAACCGCCGCTGCGCTTTCCGATCACTTTGCCCCCTATTGCAATTACCAGTACGCCAACAATCGGGAAGTTTCCAGGGAAATAGTTATAAATGAAATCCGGAAATTCTGGAATAAATGGCCCCAGCGCAATTATCGCCTTCTCGAAGTAGCCTACAAGAATAATCACGTGGAAATTATTTACATTTATAAGTATGCCGACCAGAGAGGCCGAAGCCTCCAAGGATACGCCAAGGAGATATGGGAGACCAACTCTAGCGGGCAAATTATCCATTGGCGGGAGGAACTCAATTCAAAAACTCCCCCAGCCGCCTCCGAAGGCCACCGCATCATATCCAAAAATAATTGACCGCCCTTACCCCATGAAAATCCTTATTCTCTCTTCGGTTCTAGCTCTCTCTCTGGGTTTTCCGGGATGGTTGTTCAGGTCATACGGACAAAACCGGGAACTATTCCAGCATGCCGGGCAGAAAATCGCCTCCCTGGAAGAAGAAAAATCCTCCTTGGAAGAACAACTCAACAAACATCATCCGAATACCCAGAACCCTGATGCCGATTCCATTTTGGGGAAACAAGAAGAATATCTTAAGCGGCAAATACTCAAGCAGGATCAAAATATGGACGCCCTGCAGCGTTTCCTGCAGGAAAGTGAGCACCAACTTCGTTTACTGAAAACAAAGGAACGGGAGCTGAAAAATCTGCTAGAAAAAAAGAAAAAGGAGGAAGCCAGCATCATCCATGCCCCGCAATCCATCGCCGGAGCTACCATTACCATTGAATACAAACTGGAAGGAGAAGACAACGTTTCTAAAAAAACGCTCAAATCAGGGGAATACTGGATTAATAAAAGCGACTATATACCTCAAAGAAATACTGCCCTGATCTCTTTTGAGTACTCTGAACAATTTAATGCCCAAAAATCCAGGAATTGGATCATTACCAGCGCCAGTTCTTTTAAAGAGTGGGTGAATGATGACAAGAAACAACTGGCCGTCATTACGTTCACCGGCAGAAAGGGAAACACATACACAGGCACGGTCAAGGGGTATATGGTGACCAATATAGGACAGGAGATCGGGATCAAGCTTGCCGGCATTGTCATTACGCTGCCCTAATAAACAATGTGATGCAGAATGGGCATGAGAACGGCTCACTTCCCTTCCTCCCTGTTGTCAGAAATGATCTATTCACCCTTGGCGGAGAAAGATTGGAAAAGGCGGAAGCCTACCGGAACCAACCGTCACATGCCGCCGTTCTCTAGCTCCATATAAATCCCACGCAAACTTTTGCGGCCAACAGATACACACCATTCATGCCGTTATGAATGAATCAGATAAAACATACTATTATGCCCCTCCCGGCGGACAAGCCTCAGGCCCCGTCAGCGAACAGGAACTGCGCAAGCTGCTGGAACAGGGAACCATCCATGAATCCGACAATGTCATCAGGAAAGGGGAAACCCAATGGCGTCAGATCAGGCAGGCGCTGAAGAATTATGACCAGTCCGGGAAAGACACCGCATTTGTTCCCTCCCCCATCCCTGTCTTCTTGCCGCCCCTGCCAACGGAGCGGCAAGAAGAGAACCGTGTTTCTGCCATCGACGGAGCTGTCCAGATCATGGATATAGTCGAGAAAACTCTCAATGACCTCAATACGTTTATAGATAATCGTCTGTACAGTTTGTTCGGATTCAGAAAATTGGTGCCTTACTTTAAAAAGTGGGTCAATTTCACCATTCATCTGACAAGTGTGATGACGATTTTGACATCCATCCTGTTGGCTTTTGCCGTTGCTTCCATTGTTTCCGCCCCCAAATCCATGTACATGAACCCTTATTCCACGTTCAATACCAGAGCCATGGAAACCGCACAAAAGGCAGCGGAGGCAAATGGCGGGATGTCTGGAGGGACCTTCCTGACGGCGTTGGGAGGAGGCTTTCTTCTAGGCGTCATCCTGCAATACATTTCCGGCTTGTTCTCAAAAGCCAATGTCAACTATTTCTATAACAGGAAGCCGGTGTTATCCTCCATGTTGCTGCCCCGGCTCAATGTCATCATATTGTGTATTTTATTGCTTGGCACGCTCATTTCCCTCTTCTTTGTAAAAGGGCTCTTTATTTTTCTGGCGATTCTGGCTCTGGCTTCCCAGTTGTACATGATCTGGCTGCATTTGAATTGCGACCGACTTTTCATGGAAGTGACGGATAAGGAAGCCTCCGGGCCTTCGGACCTTATTGGATATATGATGTATCAGCTCCGCTTCGCGCTGGTAGCGGCGCAGACGCTAATTCCCGTATGGTTGTTGGGATTGTGCGGCTTTTGTTGTTCCGTCCTCTTTTCCGAAGACAAGGGAGGTCTCCTTGTTCGGTTGCTGATGTCGGGAGAATTGTCCATATGCGGCGTGATTGGATGGCTCTCACTGCTGGCAGCGCCCATAGCTCTTCATTTGTGCTATATCTTCGCGGCTCTTGTGCCGGAACTGCTTTTATCCATCCTGAGAGGCTGGAAAAAATCCTGACACCATTACTTTACGTCACTCATGTCCGGGCAGAACATATTTCCTGACGGTCTTCGCCCTGATTCTTACAGAATCTGCACCTGTCCGCACGGGAGATTCGGCATCAGTTACCTGAACGGGAAAGCCATTCCTGCAAGGGTAAGTTTCATGGCTTCCTGATGCGCTGTCCAGCCCCCTCCGCATCGCCATCACGCTGGCCAATAAAGACGCCAAGCGCTTTTCCAACCAACAGATACATATATTGAACCGTTATGAACGAATCAAATAAAACATACTATTATGCCTCAGCCGACGGACAGGTTACAGGCCCCGTCAGCAAACAGGAACTGCGCAAGCTGCTGGAACAGGGAGCCATCCGTGAATCCGCCAATGTCATCCGGAAGGGGGATGCCCAATGGAGCTGTTTAAGTGACATCCTGCCGCCGCAAGGCAGACCCGGTTCTTCAGAGCCTTCCAGACAAAATCAAAAATTCCATGCTCTCGCCAAAGGAGAGGTAGGCAAGGGATTTCTGTCTATTTTATTGGATACGTATGCCATTGCCTTCAAAAACTTTTTATCTGTTTTTCTGGCAGTTATCCTGTGGATTTTAACCATCTGGATTCCATACATCCATATAGGAACCACGATAGCCATATTTAATCTTCCTGTGGATTTGGCCAAGGGAAAAATTATTTCTCCAACATGTATTTTTGCCAGACGCTACAGGCAATTCTTTGGAGAATTTTTTATCATGGCTTCTCTAATGATCTTCGGAATAGCGATTGGTTTATGTCTCTTTATCATCCCCGGCATCGTCCTGGCCTATTCATGGATGCTGGCGCCTATTCTTTTGATTGACAAGGGAGTCAATCCCACAGAGGCACTGACATTAAGCAATAAATACACTTACGGGAACAAGTTTTCCTACTTTCTGGCCTCAATTGCTCTATCGGTATCGTTTGGGGTTCTCCTCGGTCTCATATCCCTGGTCAGTTCCGACCTGGGTATGGTCATTAACATTTTGTTGGCTCCGGTAATGGGAATCTCTCTCATTGCAGCTATGTATAAAAAACTTGTTCTCTCAGGAACGAAGGAAGCTTGATTCCTCAATCGTCCTTCCCGCAAAGGAACGCATCCCGAACGTTTGCTGAAGAATCCGGATTCCAATATTTCAACAAATGATGCAGGCTCTTTCGTTATCAATGAAAATGACGGCTCTCGTGTTACTGTTCATGTTTTACGGTAATATTTCAAAAGGAGCTCCGGAAAAACAGCAAAACGGAATAGTCCCTGACAAGCAGGAACTGACGGTGCTGCTCAAAAAATCCAGTAATCCAAACAACGAACAACAAGCCAATAGAATCAGGGTGAAACTCTGGTTCTATTGGGAAAAAAGACTTCAACGGGTTTACCAGCGCTTGCAGAGGCATTACGCGCTCCGTCCGGAACTGGCGGAACCGTTAAAGACTTCCCAGCAAGCGTGGCTTACCGCCAGAGACGCCACCATGTATGCCTACGGATTCTGCCTTAAAAAAGGTGATGAAAACAGGAAAGAGGACGGGTGGTTCAAAGCCAATATGAACATCATGATCATTGAAATGACTGAAACGCGCTGCCGAATTCTGGAAGAACTGCTCAATATCGTTCAAAGCTGTGATCTTTAATTTACTATCTCCTCTCCACATTCCATGAATCTTCTTTCATTACTTCCTCTGCCTGTTATTACCGCCGTCTGCGGAGCCGGAGTGTGCGCCGCATATATTGAGGCACCCGGTTCCATCAATGGGGCGACAATCAATCTGGACGGGGAATTATACTATCCATCCAACATTACTATTGAACGATATGAACCTTGGAAAAATACAGCCCGGATGATCATACGCTACCATAAGCGGCTCATGCCCAGAATCCATCTTTCAGACTCGCTTACCGGTTCCACAACAATAGAAGAAGTCTATGGAGAAAAAGTAAAACCGGCTTTTGTTACCTTCACCGGACAAAAAGGGAATATTTATTCCGGAACAGTCGCAGGATCCATGTTTTCCCATTATAATTACAGAGGCGAAGAGGAACAAAAACGTCTAGCCATGCTGGAAGATAAAAAAATTGAGTTTATTTTTCCTGACGATAACCGTCCTGTGACGGGCAGTACAAAAGGGCCAAAAACCCTGAAAGAAGGCGCCATCCTTCAGATCCAGACGGATAAGAGAGCCTTCAGTTACAAAATCGGGAGTAACTGCATGTTATTATACTACTTCCTAAAATATCCGGATGAAAAAGAAGCCGGAATTGTTTTGGACTTGGACAAGCAGCCTGGAAAACCGGATATTTCCCTTTGTCTTTCCGCCTCGGATACATTTGAAGAAGTTATGACCATGTTTGACCCCGAGCCATACATCGTCTTTACAAAGAAATCATCCGATAAAATTTATGAAGGAGCTTTTTTCGGATATTTATACGGATACACGACAGATCCGGAAACAAATGATGCCCAGGAACCTAACTATACTGTCATTTTCAGAGAAAAGCTGCTGAGTATTAAAATTATTCTGCCGTTAATCTCCCAATAACATCCACTCTTTAAAAAGACATAAGGCCAATTCATCATGTTAGCTAAATTCGCATGAATAAAATACCCATTACATTTTTATCTGCTTTCATGGCTCTTGTGTGCGCCCCTTCCGCCTTTTCGCAGGAAGAAGTGAAGGCTCCCCAATCCCTGGACGGAGCTTCCATCAGAATCAAGATGGCTGATGAGAAGGAAATATTCTGTAAGGCAGATGATTTATGCATTATCCTGTACAAGCCGCAGGGTAATACGGCTCAGCTTATCCTTACCCACGCTACAAAGACTTGGCCCCAGAGAATTCGTTATGAAAAACTTTCAGGAGATGGCTCCTACGATGCGAAAGAGAACAAAGGGACGCCGGCCCTCCTCACTTTCACCTCCGTCAAAGGTTCCGTTTACCATGTCTCCGTGGAAGGCTACTGGACCAGCGACCATTCCCCTGAGGTTGAAACCGTACAGAGCATGGAAATCATTTTCCCTGCGAACGTATCCATCCATGGGGATGAGGAATGTATCGAACTCCTCCCCGAGACGGAAGAATTTGAAGAGCCGCAACGTACCTGAACTCGTTTCCCGCTCCGAATCATTTGAGCCTTCCAACTAAGTTCCCTTCCATCAGAACCACTCCACCCCATTGCATGCAGATGATCCCTCCATTTTTTAACAAGCCATTATCCGCCCTCCTCCTTTTCCTGTTTCTGTTCATTCCCCAGTCCTTCGCCCGGGATGACAGAGATAACCCTATGAAGCAATTCGCCTCCTTATTGGGCGATACACTCAAAGCCTCTTCCTGCAATGAAAGGAATTTACAGTCATCAAAACCACAGGGCAAGACATCTTCCCCCTCTGCCATGAAGCAGAAACAAAATCAACAAAAACAAAAACGTTTGTTCGAAAAATCGGCTCGGGAGGCGGAGAAACTGATTAAAAAATACAAGATTGACATCAATCAGGAAGTAGAGATCCTCACCCAAAAAACAACTCCTGTTGCCGTCGTGGCAGAATCCGGCAATGTTCCCATGATGGAACTACTTATCAAACACGGGGTAAATCTTGACCAGAAAGTTGAAAAACGCAACCGCGACAACATCCTCTACACCCACCCAGAGCATTCCCTCATCTTGAATGCGGCGGTGGCATCCGGTCATATCCCGATGATAAAGTTGCTTTTGCAGCACATACCGAATGCAGACATTTCAGGATTAGGGACTACCTATCTTGCCGCACGGCGAGGAGATTTGAATATGCTCCGCTTCCTGAAAGAACAGGGTATCCCCTTTCATTCCGCCTGTCTGGGACAGGCTGCAAGCAATTGCAAATGTCGTAAACCAGATTGCCCCCATCTGGCTGTTATGCGATATTTGCTGGAAGAAAACGGATTTGATATTAAAAGGGATCATGGCAGTTCCCTATATTATGCTTGTTGGAACGAAAATGAAATTTTGTTACACTTTCTGCTGGAACATGGGGCGGAATGCGACATTAACACGACTCCGAGCTATGCTGTCTGCCCTTCCTCCGGGCCAGTCCTCATCCATATGTGTATGCGCAAACATGAAAACGTCAACATCATCAAGACACTCCTTGCCAAAGGAGCCAATATTCATGCCACCCGAAAACATTCCACACAAAATGCTCTTCATGTAGCTTCCTACAACAATTGTGCTTCTGCCGTTCCCATCCTGATCAAGGCGGGCCTTGACGTCAATACCCGTGATAGTGATGGGAAAACTCCATTAATCCTGGCCGCCCAATTAGGCTGGTTGGAGACAGTGAAAATCCTGCTTGACCAAGGAGCAGATGTCTCCGCCAAGGACCACAAGGGAAAAACAGCCGCAGATTATGCCCTGGAAGCATCAAATCATACCGAGGAAACTCTGAACGGGAGTAATTTTGACAAGGAAAAAGCCGGGGAAGTCTATCGTTTGCTAAGCAAATCCCGCTAACTTGTAAGATACATAAACATCGTTTCAACACTGAAGTAGAAAGAAACAATGAAAATGGAAGCAAAAGGTGACTGTCCCCCTGGATTCCTTTTACACTGTATTTTTTCTTCACTGCTTTTCGTCAGGTCAGCAAACCTAACTTTCTTTGTGGATCTATTTTCGGAGGACAGATCACTATTGAACTTGAATGAAAAACGGAGTTATATAGGATAATTCTGTTCTATTGTTTATCTTCTATCAAACGGTTAGATTTTAATGCTAAACGTTTATATTATCCTTTATCCAATAATTCAATTAAGGAAATTCGGACAAATGAGAAGGAAAAGATTAAAGTATATAATCCACAAAAAAATCAGAATATCTACCCATCAAAAAGGCAATCTCATACATTCAACCACGTCACCAATCCATATGCATTCATGAACTTCATCAGAAAAAAATCATTCCTTCTCCTTCTTTTTATTCTCTTGGGGTTGAATTCGACATGGGGAAATGACGACATTTCCCCAGTAGCCCGGGCTTTAAAAGGGAGGACTGTCAATGCCAAGGGGGCTTCCGCTTCGGTAAATGAAAAAGCCGGATATTACGTTTTCATTTTTTCAAGTATTGGCTGCGGTCCCAGCATTGATCTCATTAGCGGGAATTCTTCCACTGCGTGGCAAAAAGCCCTGAAAAAGAGCAAGGTTCCTACCGAATGTATTGTCGTATTTTTACCGGGCGAACACGATTTTGACGACAGGGTGGTCAATCGTCTGAAAAAACTGGACAACCCGCTGCCCTATCCATACCTGCTTCCATCCCATTTGCCATGCCGCTTTTACCCCAATTACACGAACGGCACGCCCGCTATTCATGTCTTCGACGGCAAGGGACGTGAAGTCCCCTTCTCCTCGAGGGATCCGCAGGAGCTCATGGCTAAACTTGAAGAGTTTGATGCCTTACCGGAGGGGGAACGTACTTACATCAAGCCGGATACCGTCCAAAAAATGGATTTTTCTGAAACCGCCCTCGTCAATATATGGTCTGAAATCAACAAAACTCCTCTTTACCAATATGATTCCGCCGGTAAAAAAATGATTCCTTCCAAAATCCCTGGCAAAAAACCTTACCTTCTCTTATGCAGTCTGGGAGACTGCTCCAACGCAACATATGAACTGGAGAGAACCCGGTTGCTTGAGAGGATACGATTCATGCAGGAAAAATATGACCGTATTCAATTTTTAGGATATATCCCAGGATTCTCCGATGGTGATGAGTCCAAATTGGCCGAGTACTCAGAGAGATACAAATTGACGTTCCCTTTCTTTTACAGCCACATCCCTCAACGGCTCATTCCACATGAAGCCTTGCGGCCGGGCGCCATGGTTCATGATGAATACGGGTATGGCCTTGAGAGAATTAAAATAAACGGATATTCCGTCAGTTCCCATCCGGATAGCAGGAAGCAGGACGGGTTTTCCAAAGTTCTGGACGGAATCGAATTTCTGAATGGATTAAAGCACGAACTGTACGTAAAACAAATCATGATCAAACATTCCGTCAAACCTTATTTGTTCAACAGCATTGTATCTGTCACCAGAAACGCCGCTAGAAAATATCCGTCAAGCATCAAAAATCTCCCAATAGTCCATCCGGAGGAAACAAGCAGCGCAGGCGGACCAAAGATGTTCAACGACATGGAGAAGAATAAGGTTCAGGATAGCTCCATTCCCGATTTTAAATGGACTCCGGATTCAAAAGCGGAAGCCGTGATGGCAGATGCGGTAAAATATAATCTTCCTGTGCTCATTTATTTTCCCGATCCCTGGAAAAAATCCCCCATCAAGGATATTGAATCCGCCGCATTCAAACGCGGCATGAAAGGCGTAGCTCTCGGCCTTCTTGTAAAAACGAGCAAAAAATCCACCAAAAAACCGACTCCGCTGGAAGAGAAGTACGGAATCGGCTTATATCCTACTCGCATTCTGGTGAGTCCCGACGGGAAAAAGATCGACTCCAAAATAGGCGCCGAATTTGGAAATGACATAGGCCCCGAAGATTATGTGAATTATTACAAACGGCTTCGGCAGAAGGAGTAACATGTTTGGTATCATGGAGTTCACGTTCAATCTCTCCAATGCCTGAAAACAAATGAAATTCTTCACTCTGAATATTCTGCGATAAGTTTACCATGGACAGCACTCCTCTTTCCCCGGAGCAAGCAATCATTTTCCTGCAGAAGTTCGGAAAACCATTGAGCTTAACCCTGTTCATAGCGGAACCCTTATGTTCCGGCATAACCTTAAAAAATCGACACACTACAGGCGGGTATCCGGCAACGGCTCCGATTTCAAGGTCATCAACTTGGATTGGGCGGTATATTCGCGGCCCTTTTTCACCAGACCGCCGGAGCTGACCAAGTTCTGGAGTTTCTCATAAATTCTCAGCCTCAGGATTTCCTCGCCGCCCAGGGACATGTGCTTTTCCTTCATCACGACGACGGCACGCTGAAAGATTTCATTGAATTCCAGCATTCCGGCCTCATGAAGAATGACAATAAGCTCGTCAGTCACCAAATCAGGTGCTTTGCGCGAGGAACGTGATCTTCTATCCTCAAGCATGATGTTAGAACACTATCATGACACATTTCGAGGGTCAAGTTGATAAGTCCGACGCAGCCCTCCGCCACCCGGAGGAGAAGAAGGCAAATGACGGATGCCTAAAGATTAAAGGGAAGAACGTATTCCGGATTTTTTTCGTCCGGGTACATCTGCATGAATCCTCCCTAAGCGCACCTTCAGGACAAGCGCGGCGCATTCACGCCGCCTACCAGCAGCACGATTTCCCCCTTGGGGGCACGTTCCGCAAATTCCGCCGCCAGACGGGAAGCGGAGCCGCGATGGTAGGTTTCAAAGGTCTTGGTCAATTCCCTCGCCACGCAGACGGGCACATGTGGGTCCAGAGCCGCCAGCGCCCGCATGGTCTTGACGATGCGGTGGGGGGATTCGTAGAAGATGCTCGTATGGCTTGCTTCAACAGCGTTTTGGAGCATGGCCCCCTTTCTCCCGGATTTGACGGGCAGAAAGCCGCCAAAGAAGAAAGCGTCCGTAGGCAGGCCGGACCCCACCAGAGCCGTAACCACGGCGGAGGGCCCCGGCAGAACGGTGAAGCTCACTCCTTTTTCCTTGAGGGTCTGGATGAGGCGGTAGCCCGGATCGCTCACGCCCGGCATGCCCGCGTCACTAATGACGGCAAAGCTTTCTCCGCCCGCGGCGCGGGAGGCGATTTCCGCGCCGCGCGACTGTTCGTTGTGGTCGTGCATGCTCAGGAGCGGCTTCCGTATTTCATAATGGCTCAGCAGAAGCCCGGAATGGCGCGTGTCCTCGCAGGCGATGACATCTACCTTGCGCAGCACATCCAGCGCCCGCAGGGTGACATCCGCCCGGTTGCCGATGGGGACCGGAACAAAGTAAACGCTGTATTCTATTTCCGCCATGTGAAGGATACTCCCGGAATAACGCGGAACACTAGCCGTTGGTCAGCATTTCCGCAATGGAGGTTGCCACCAGGCGCGCCGCGTAGGAAAGGGCATTTGTCCGCGCCGTCTGGATGTTCCCCACGTCAAAGAATTGGCCGACTTCCTCAGCCGACCCCTTATAAAGCACTTTGCCCGTCCTGCCGTCAACCACCTGGTATTTGACGGCCAGGCGCAAGCCGAGTTCCGAGCTTTTATACGTGTCTTCCCGGGAGGAACGGAGCTGGTCGAAAGAGATGGAGTAAACCTCCCCCTGCACCCGGATGTCCGCATTCCCGCGGGAGCTCAGCCGATAGGTGCCGTCCCTCTGCAGTTCATCCGCCAGCGCTCCTGTCACCAGCGTGGCGGCGCGGGGCTCCAGGGAGTTGTTGGCAAACAGGTCGACCTTGACGGTTTGCGCAAATTCCAGTTTGGGCGGCTTGGTGCCCCCCATCTGGTAACCGCAGGAACCGGCCAGAAGAGAGAGAACGGGCAGCAGGAGTTTCAGGACGGTCCGGATACGGTTCATGATGGCAAGAGGGATTCTGTTACCTGACGGTCACGCCCAGCTGCTTCAGGCGGGCCTTCGCCTTTACGGCGGCGGCGGGATTGACATCCCCTTTGGAAGCCACTTCCTGATAGCAGAAGATGGCCGCGTTCGTGTCCTTCATCTTGGTCAGGTAGTATTCCGCTACTTCCAGCTGCTGGGCTATCAGTTCCCGCTTCATGGCGGCCAAGTCCGCGCGGACGGCTCCGGCTTTGGCGGTATTCGGGTAGCGCTGCAGGTAGTCTTCATACGCTTCCTGTGCGCGGGCCACGTTGACGTGGTTGCGGTCACCGTCGGCAGCCGCCTGGCGGTACAGGGTGGCGATCTGAAGCTGGGCCATGGGGGCCAGCGGAGAATCCGGATGATTATCCACCAGATTCTGGTAGGCTTCAATGGCTTCCTTCATGCGGCCGCGAGCCGCCAGATAGTTGCCCAGCACATTCATGGCCTGCGGGGCGGAAGGCGCATAAGGAGCATTGTCCCGCACATGGTTAAGCCATTCCGTCACGTTTCTGGGGTCCATCCGTACGTCGAACATCCACAGAACACGGTTGGTCAGCGCGCCGCTGGCCGCGCCAAAAGCCATTTCCTTCTGCCGTTCCATGGCTCTGGCGTACAAGGGGCTGTCCGGGTGGCGGTCTATCAGCTTCTGGTACTGGTCAAAAGCTTCGGCAGGGTCCTTCCGGGCCTCGTAAAGTTCCGCCATTCTGAACCTGGCCTGCGGGGCTTCCCGTGAAAGGGGATGCTTTTCCACCACGCGCCTGTACTTCTTGATAGCTCCGGAAAGGTCGTTTTTCTCCTCTTTCCCCTTGGCTTCCTGCATCAGAGAGATGGCTTTCTGATCCACCATGCGGACGGTTCCTGGAGGGGGAGGTGCTTCCGAAGAACATTGGCACAGTATGAAGGTTCCGGCCACGGCGGCCATGAGGACAAGCAGCTTTTTCACATTCATGACTTTACAGGAGGGAACGAGACCGCGTCAACCCGGTGAACGCAGATTGACGCGCAAAAGAAGAATCAATGGCCCTTGCCGTATACGGCCTCGGCATCAAAGACAACGCCGCCGTCCGCTTGCCGCAGGGTAACGGGCTGCCCCTGAGGCTGTGCTTTCAGTTCGTCGCCAAACGGGACGGAACGGTAAAAACAGGAGTGGTGCCCGGTATGGCAGGCTCCGGCGCCGCACTGGTCCACCAGCACGATCAGGGCGTCCTGGTCGCAGTCGATCAAAATTTGCTTCACTTTCTGCACATGGCCGCTCGTCGCACCCTTGTGCCAGATTTCCTGGCGGCTGCGGGAATAATAAACGGCTTCCCCCAGTTCCATGGTCATGCGCAGGGATTCCGCATTCATATAGGCCAGCATCAGGGGTTCATGGGTCACATGGTCCATGGCCAGGGCCGGAATCAGGCCATTCTGGTCAAATTTGGGGGCGAATTCCACGCCTTTTTCCACATTCACCTTGCCGCGGTCGGCAAAGACAATCCTGGATGCGATGTCATTTTGTTCCATAACCGGCCCCCTTAGTACATGAAATATTCGGCATATACCAATCTTTTCTGTTGCTCTGACGCAACGAAATGCTTTCATAGGGCGGTATGGCATTCACGGCATCCCAAGCGTTCGACCTGCTCCGCACCGCCTTCTCCCGCAACAGGCTTCCCCACGCTCTTCTCATCGTGGGCGACGAGCACCAGGGCGCGTCCCGCCTGATCCTGCAACTGCTGGAACTGATCAACGGAATCCGGGCGGACCATCTGGACGGCGTGCGCGACGAATACTGCCGGCTGGTACGCCCCAAATCCAAGTCCCGCCGCATTCTGCGGGATGACATCCGGGGCGTGGAGCCCTTTCTCCAGCAATGCGCGGCAGAGGGAAAATGGAAGATTGCCATCTTCATGGATGCGGAACGCATGAATGACGAAGCGGCCAACGCCTTCCTGAAAACCCTGGAAGAACCGCCCAGCCAATGCCTGCTCATCCTGGCCACAGCCCAGCCGGACCAGCTTTTGCAGACGATTATTTCCCGCTGCGTACGCGTCAATCTCCTGCAATCCGGAGAATTCAGGCTCACCCCCACCCAGGAGGCCCTGCTCCCCCACTGGCTGGAAACCTGCCGCAACCTCAATAACGATCTGGCGGCCCTGGCCTTCCGCAGCAAGTTCATCGACGTTATGACGGAGGCGAAAGCCGCCATCACCAAAAACATGAACCAGGCCCTGAAAGACGAAGCGAAAGAGGCTGCCCAGGGCACGGACACCACGGACTGGGAATCCCGAAACAAGGACGCCAACGCCGCCCAGATAGAAACGGAGTACCTGGAACAGCGCTCCCAAGCCCTTGAATTGCTGAGCAGCTGGTTCGGGCAGGCGGCATTGATCGCTTCCGGCGCTCCGGGAGTCGCTCCCATCCATCCGGAGGTGCAGACCCTAGCCGCGCAAATGCCCGTGAACGAACTGCTGCGGCGCATGGAAGCGATCAACAAACTGCGGGACGATCTGAATTTCAACATCCACGAGGCCCTGGCGCTGGATGTGTACCTGCTTGCCGCCGTAGGCTCCTCCTGACCGGACATCTCCCTTTTTTCCAAACCAACACACACCCATGAATACATACCCATGCATCCTGCTCCTAGCCACCGCTCTTGCTGGTGTGGCCCCCATCCTCGCCGTCACCCCGGAAGAGGGCAAACAGATTTATGCGGAAGCCAAGGCCGGAAAGGCGGAGGCTCAATACAGGCTGGGTCTCTGTTACCTGAAGGGGGATGGAGTCAAACGCAGCCCCTCCCAGGCCAAATTCTGGTTTTCCAAGGCCGCCCGGCAGGGACACCGCACGGCAGAACGCTCCCTGCGCCTGATTCCCAAAATGGCGCCACTGCCCGTCAACTCGTCCGTCGACCAGGCCACACGACAGAAAAAAGGGCTGGAATTGTACGAATACCTGTACAAGCTCAAGGATTACAAGGCGGAGAGAGAAGTTGTCGTCAAAACATTTGGCCGCGATAAGAAAGGAAAAATCCCCGCACAGGGAACGGCTCCGAATCTGGCCGCGGTCAGCGCCCTCATCCGTGCCGGAGCGGATGTCAACTATCAGGGGGAAGATACGCAGAATTACAAATCCTGCCCCCTGGCCCTGGCCGTCAACATGGAGTTTTACGAACTGGCGGACCTGCTCATTGCCAATGGTGCGGACGTCAATGTGGAATTGAAAGAAAACGGCAAGATCGGCAACTCATTCTCCCTGCTCAGCCGCTATTCCAACGACTATCCTCTTTCCAAGGCGAAGTACCTGCTGGAAAACGGAGCCGATCCCGACTACGTAAGGGATTCGGGCTATCCTCTGCTTGTCTGGGCCGCGAGGCACGGGCAGAAGGAATTCGCAGCCCTGCTTCTAGAATACGGGGCAGACCCCGACAAAACCCTGACGTTACCGCGCAAAAAAAATTACAAACCCGGCAACGGGGAAACGGCCCTCTGGGCCGCAGCCAATTCCACCAACGCCAAAGACCCGGACCTGGAAGCCGTCGCCAACCTGCTGATCCAGCACAAGGCAGACGTCAACCGCCGCGCCAGGGACGGCACAACGGCCCTGGACCGCGCCATTGCGCGGAAGAGGGATGGGCTGGTGCGCATCCTGAAAGCCGCAGGGGCCAAAACTTCCAAGGAATCCGGCAAGTAGGAGCGGACGGCTTTCCGGTCGTCCGCATTTTTCAGAGAGCCCTTCCGTCCCCCATCTCCCCTCCCTCTGCACGAATATGAACCGATATTTATTCCTGCTGTTGCCCGCCGTCCTTGCCGGTTTAATGACCGCCCAGGCCGTCACTCCGGAAGAGGGAAGGCAAATTTATATGGAGGCCAAGGCCGCCCGGCAGGGACACCGCACAGCGGAACGTTCCCTGCGCCTGATTCCCAAAATGGCGCCCCTCCCCATCGATCCGTCCATCAACCAGGCCACACGACAGAAAAAAGGGCTGGAATTGTACGAACACCTGTACAAGCTCAAGGATTACAGGCCCGCACGGGAAAACAGGAATTCTTCCACGACCATCAACGGAAAAACGACCTATCAGAACTTCCAGAGCAGGGGACCAAACCCGATCTTTCCAAAGTAAAAGCCTTCATTCGTGCCGGGTGGACGTCAATTGGCAGGGGGAGGAAAAAGGAGGCGACAAGTCCTGCGCCCTGGCCGTGGAAATGGAGTTTCCTCCATCCTCAGCAGAAACAACTTCAGCGGAGCCATTTCCAAGGCTACCTACTTTCTGGAAAACGGAGCTGATCCGGATTACGTGTGCAATGACGGGAGAACCCTGCTGCTCACCGCTTCCCGGTATGGAAGCACGGAGACCATCAAGCTCCTCCTGAATGATGGGGCAGATCCCAACAAGCTCAACGGCAAGCCGCGCTTTGGGCATTACAAGCCGGCCAATTCGGAAGCCGCGTTCTGGGTTGTGGCGGGCACCACGGGACTTCTGGAGAGTTCCACGAATAAAGTTGCCAGGTTGCTGATTGAACACAAGGTGGATGTGAATTACCGCGACCCGAACGGGACTACGCCGCTGGACCGGGCCATCGCCACGCAAAAGAACGCCTTGGTCGCCCTCCTGAAAGCCGCCGGAGCAAAGACTTCCCGGAAACAGAAATAGGGACCTTCCGGGCATTGCCCTAAATTTGCCTTATTCCGCCACGCCTTTGAGGAGCGGGAGAATCACCTCCCCGTATGCCCGGAGCTTCTGGTCATAGCTCAGGCGCGCCGCCGCCGGACTGGTGGACGGCATTTGGATGATGCTGGGGAATTCCCGGAGAAACAATTCCGGAAAATACCGTTTAAGGTACTTGTAGGAGGCAGTGCCATTGCAGCATACCGTGATTATGCCCGGAAAGCGTTCCAGCAGCGCAGCGATGTCATTGGGCCGTTCCCGGGTGATGTGCTGGTCCAGGCTTCCGGGCCTGACACCGGAGGCCACCACGTCCCACAGCCCCACTCCCCCCCGGTTGAGCAGGCGCAGACGTTCCTCATACGGCAGGGAAAAGTCAAACTCCAGCAGCTCCCCCATGATTTTCCAGAACGCATTGCGCGGATGGGCGTAATACTGCACCTGCCGCAGGGATTCGTCCCCCGGCAGGGAACCAAGCACAAGTACAGAACATTCCGGCGTCACGGACGGCGGAAAGGAACGTTTCTCCACAGACTGCTGAATTTCTTCCATCATGCCGGGATGTTCATGGCTCCTTCATGCCGCAGTGGCTGCGGACCTCTTTCATGCTCACGTCCTGCTTCAGCAGGGAAGCCAGCCACGCATTATGGCCGATGGAAGGGGCCAGATTAAACCGTTCCGGACGGGTGATGCGTGTAAAAATGACCCTCTTGATTTTGGATTTGGGAACCGTCTTGGATCCATAACCGTCCGGGACGTTGGAAGACCAGAAAGTCACCTCGTCTCCGCCATCCTTCACCAGCACCGTCAGGTGCCCGGATTCCTTGCGGCCGATGTGGTCCGTCCAGAAAATCTTCATGAAATCTCCCGCCCGGGCCTGGCTCCAGTCCTCGAAGTTCACTCCCGCACCCAGGGAATGCACCAGCACGGCAAATCCCGGCCCGTTCGCGTTGGCCCAGCCCCACGGACCGTCGCCGTCATGCTGGCCGATGCGTGGCATCAGGGCCAGCCACGCACGCTCGGAAATAACGGGTTTGGACCGTTCGTAATTCCAAATTTCCAAAGCTTTAAGAAGAAGAAGATAACAGGCGGAGGAACAGAAGGAGGGTCTGGCTTCCTGAATTAGGAAAACGGGTTTTCCGGCCTTGGCATCCCAGCGGCAGGCTTTCTGCACCAGGGCTTCCAACGCCTGCCGGTTGGCCTTGTAGCCGCCACCGTCCTTGAACCGGGACAGTCCGCTCCGCACAGACCGATACCATGCGGCCTCGTTTTCCCGCTGGCCGGCAGACGGGCGGGCCGCGGAGAAAGAACCCGCCGACAGGGCTGCCGGAGAATACAGCAGACCGAGACAGCAAATCAACATCAGGGCATTCCTCATCTTCTTCCCCCAGAGTATAGGCGCGGCGGAAAATGGCAAGAACGGAGTGCCGCGGATTTCCCCTGAACCGGAACCCGATGAGAAATAAAAGGAGCACATTCGCCGGATGATGCAGGAAAAGCCCCGGCCGTTCCTGCCAAGGCCACACGGAGAAATCCCGTTCCGGTCCCTACGGCGGCGCTTTCCAGGCGTTGCCGGCAAGGAGTAGGGACAGGGACGGAAAAATAGCCGCATCTTTCCTTTTCCATGTAAAACGCCAGATTCCGGCACAAACCTTCTCTTGAAGCTTCCTGTTGTTTTGTCTGGACTTATCGTGCGGCGTCCCTTACTGTGCGTCAGGTCACGCGCCGGGTATGCGGAGCGGAGAGGCAACGCACCTTGGGCGGACCCTGTTTCCGGCATTTATTGTTAACCACCACGGATTATATATAGAGGCATCATACCATGGCAAAACGCGAAGACATCCGCAAAATCCTCATCATCGGCTCCGGCCCCATCATCATCGGCCAGGCCTGCGAGTTCGACTACTCCGGCACCCAGGCCTGCAAGGCCCTCCGGGCCGAAGGCTACGACGTCGTTCTGGTGAACTCCAACCCCGCCACCATCATGACCGACCCCGGCATGGCGGACCACACCTACATTGAGCCCCTGACTGTGGAACGCATTACGGCGGTGATTGAAAAGGAACGCCCGGATGCCCTGCTGCCCAACCTGGGCGGACAAACAGCCCTGAACCTGGCCTCCAAGCTGAACGAGGAAGGCATCCTGAAGCAGTACAACGTGGAAGTTATCGGCGTAGACCTGGAAGCCATCGCCCGCGGTGAAGACCGCATCATTTTCAAGGAAACTATGGACAAAATCGGCGTGCCGGTGGCCAAGTCCGAACCCGTCTATACCGTGGAGGAAGCGGAGAAGGTGGCCGCCGAGCTGGGCTACCCCGTCGTGCTGCGCCCCGCCTACACCATGGGCGGCACGGGCGGCGGCATCGTGTATAACGTGGAGGAACTGCGCCAGGTGGTTCCCCGCGGCCTGGCCGCCTCACTGATCAACCAGGTGCTGGTGGAAGAATGCGTGCTGGGGTGGGAAGAGCTAGAACTGGAAGTCGTGCGCGACGCGAAGGGCCAGAAGATCACCGTCTGTTTTATTGAAAACGTGGACCCCATGGGCGTGCATACCGGGGACAGCTTCTGCGTAGCTCCCATGCTGACCGTTCCGCAGGATGTGCAGGACAGGCTTCAGGACTACTCCTACCGCATTCTGGACGCCATCGGCGTCACGGGCGGCACGAACGTGCAGTTTGCCCACAACCGTGAGGACAACCGCATCATCGTCATTGAAATCAACCCCCGCACCTCCCGGTCCTCCGCCCTGGCCTCCAAGGCCACCGGCTTCCCCATCGCCTCCGTCTCCACCAAGCTGGCCTCCGGCATCACGATGGACGAGCTGCCCTACTGGCGCAAGGGTTCCCTGGAAAAATACGAGCCTTACGGAGACTACGTAGTCGTCAAGTTCGCCCGCTGGGCCTTTGAAAAGTTCCCCAAGGCAGCCGACAAGCTGGGCACCCAGATGAAGGCCGTGGGGGAAGTGATGAGCATCGGACAGAACTTCAAGGAAGCCTTCCAGAAGGCCGTGCGCTCCCTGGAAATCGGCCGCGCCGGCCTGGGCCGCGTAAAGAAGCTGGAAGCCCTCACCACGCCGGAGCTGCGTGAGAAAATTACATACGGCAACAGCGAACGCTTTTTCCAGATTTACGAACTCCTGCGCCGCGGCGTGACCGTGGAGGAAATCGTGAAGCTGACCCGCATCACTCCCTACTTCATTGAGCAGATGAAGGAATTGGCGGACTTCGACTACACGCTGGACGCCCAGACATGGGATTCCCTGCCCGTCAAGACGCTGCACCAGGCCAAGGAAATGGGCTTCTCCGACAAGTATCTGGCCCAGATCTTCGGCGTTCCGGAAAAGGCCATCCGCACCCGCCGCATTGAAAACGGCATCGTGGCCTCCTACCGCATCGTTCCCGTCAGCGGCGTGGAACACGCGGAATACTACTATTCCACCTACAGCGGCGCTCCGGATGAGGTGGCCGTGAGCGACAAGAAGAAGATCATGATCCTGGGCGGCGGTCCCAACCGCATTGGCCAGGGTATCGAATTCGACTACACCTGCGTGCACGCCGCCTTCACTCTGCGGGACAACGGTTATGAATCCATCATGATCAACTGCAACCCGGAAACGGTCTCCACGGACTTTGACACGGCCAACAAGCTGTATTTTGAACCCGTGACCGTGGAAGACGTGCTGACCATTTACGAAAAGGAAAAGCCGGAAGGCGTCATCGTCCAGTTCGGCGGCCAGACCCCCCTCAACATCGCCCAGGCCCTCAAGGACGCCGGCGTAAAGATCATGGGCACCCAGCCGGAAGGCATCCGCCTGGCGGAAGACCGCGAATATTTCCGCGAACGCATGATCGCCCTGAATATCCGCCAGCCGGAAAGCGGCACCGCCCGCTCCCTGGAGGAAGCTGTGGAACTGGGCCGCCGGATCGGCTACCCGGTGATGGTACGCCCCTCCTTCGTGCTGGGCGGCCGCGGCATGGAAGTCATTTACGATGAAGAAAACCTGAAGCGCTATGGCGTGGAAGCCATTCAGGTCAGCCCGGAATATCCCATGCTGATCGACCGCTTCCTGGACAATGCCATTGAAGCGGAAGTGGACGCGCTGGCCGACGGCACGGACACCTTCGTGGCCACGGTCATGGAGCACATTGAGCTGGCCGGCATCCACTCCGGAGACTCCGCCTGCGCCATTCCTCCCGTGACCATCGCCCCCAAGCACGTCCGCACCATTGAGGAACACGCCGCCAAGATCGCCAAGGACTTCCAGGTGAAGGGCATCCTGAACGTGCAGTTCGCCATCTGCGACGACGAGGTGTACATCATTGAAGCCAACCCCCGCGCCTCCCGCACGGTGCCCATCGTCTCCAAGGTCACGGGCATCTCCATGGCGCGCCACGCCACGGAAATCATGCTGGGCAAGAAGCTCAAGGACCTGGGCCTGAAGCCGCGCGCCTGCCGCTTTATCGGCGTAAAGGAAGCCGTCTTCCCGTTCAACATGTTCCCGGAAGTGGATCCCGTGCTGGGACCGGAAATGCGCGCCACGGGCGAAGTCATGGGCATTGCGGACAACTTCGGCATGGCCTACTACAAGGCCCAGGAAGCCGCGGGCTGCATCCTGCCGACCTCCGGCAAGGTGCTCGTCACCGTCTCCGACCGCGACAAGAAGTTCATTGAACCCATCGCCCGGGACCTCATCTCCCTGGGCTTCAAGATCGTCTCCACCGGCGGCACTGCGGAATACCTGCGCGGCCAGGGTGTGGAAACGGAAGTGGTCAACAAACTGCACGAAGGCCGCCCGAACCTGGGCGACATGATCACCAACAAGCAGATTGACCTGATTATCAATACTCCGGTGGACCGCACCAGCATGATTGACGACTCCTTCATTCGCATGCAGTCCATCCAGAAGAAGATTCCGTACATGACCACCATCGCCGCCGCCAGGGCCACGGTGGAGGGCATCCGTTCCGCACAGCACGTGAAGGTATCTCCCCGCTCCCTCCAGGAATATCATTCCTGAACGCGGACGGCCCCAGCCATTTAAAAGGAATGCCCCGCATGCGTCTCCGGCATGCGGGGCATTTTTTAACCGTAAATCCTATTGACGGGTGACTTTCAGGCGCAGGAAGCGGCGCGCGTTTCCGCCGTGCACGGGTTCCGGGTCTTCAAAAACCGCCTCCGTTTTCCCCTTTGTTTCCATGACTTGAACGGGCGTCCACGTTTCCAGATCAGGGGAACACTCCACGGAATGCTCCACGTCAACGGCCTCCGGATTAACGGGCCATTCAAGTACAAGTCGGCTGTCGCCGCCATCCTTTTCCCTGACCGTAAGCCGGGTAACGCTTCCGCAGGGCTTGAGCGGGTCAAGCCCCGTGGCGTACTTCATCAGATTGGAAATGCCGTCCCCCGCCGGGCATGCGTCCGGAGCCATTTGATCCTCCGGCGTTCCGGCCGGAAAGCGGTCCTTCTTCCATTGTTCATACGGATTGCCGGCCTGGGTGATAGAAAGCAGGCGAACCAGCCCTTCCGGTGTGGTCACCTCCATGATCCCGCTTCTGGAAGCGGAGGAATTGTTGGGAGCAGCCGTCACGGTGAAACTTCCGTCTCCATGGCCGGAGAAGGTTTCCGGCACGGCCCAGGACGCATTGGAAGCAACGTTCCACGCACCCTCGGAAACAACGTCTACCCGCACGCTCCCCGCGCCCTCCCTGCCTAGGGAAAGCTGTTCGGGAGAAATATGGAAAATAGTTACCGCTTTTAGGGAAGATTCAAAGTACAGCTCCGGCAGGGCATTCTTTCTCATCTTCCACGGAGAGGAGTCATCTTCCCCAAAGGAAAAGCCCAGTCCGTTCCACACATTTCCGGAACCGTCCACGGATGCGGAGGCGCCATTCCTGTTATTGGCACCGTGAACGGCGGAAATATCCGCTCCATGCGCGGAAATCGTGGAGGCGCTGTTGAAGGCATTATTTTCCAGAACGGAATCCGCCATGTATCCCAGAATTCCCCCCGCATAAACGCTGGACGCCGTGCCCGCGACAGACCCGGAAGCCGCGCATCCGGTATAGCTCCCTTCCATGTCATAGCCGCAAAATCCGCCCGCCATGGCGTAATAGGATCCCGCCGTTCCTTCCACGTTCCCGGCCCCATAGCAGTGGGAGAACGTGCCTCCCCGGTGGTTGTACCCGGTGAAACCGCCCGCCATGGCCGTACAGGCTCCGGAGACCGCCGCGGCGTGCGCCGCCACCCTGGAGACGGAGCGGCAATTCTCACTGATTCCCAGGCTGTTCCTCCCTGAAAAACCGCCCGCACAGGCATAATCCTGGGAAGAGGAAGCACGTACTTCCGCCCCTCTGGCAGCGCAGTTCACGTATCGGCAACGCACGCTGTCTCCAGTGAATCCGCCGGCCCAGCCCTTGGCGGAATGAAGAACACGCACGCTGCCGGAGGCAACGCAGTTCATGAATCCGGCGCAGGAGGCAAACCCCATGAAGCCGCCCAGCGTAAATGTCTTGCCTTCATCATCGGCCTCCACGGTGCAGGTGGAAAAACAATTTCGGAACGTGGCGGATACGCTGTCATCCGTCTCCGGCAGAAAAGCCACCATCCCGCCGCCGTAGCCATGGAAAAAGGAGTCAAACTCAACGCCGCTTTCCCGTGTCACCACTACGCGGCCTTGGGAATAACAACCCTCCAGGGAACTTCCGGCATGCCCCGTGGCCAGAAAGCCGCCGGCAAAAAAAGAAGCGGAAACGGAGCAAGCAGTACCACACCGCACAAAGGAGGAACCGCCGCCATCCCGCCCTACCAGGCCGCCTGCTTCATAAAGGGAGCTGACGCTCCCTTCCACGGTACAATACAGGAACCGGGTTCCCCTGGAAAAAGCCGCCAGGCCGCCTGCGGATGAAACAGCCCTGACGGTCTGGGAGATGAAAACGTTCCTGAGATGAAGGTCCCGGATATCCGCCTCATACAATCCCGCAAAAAGCCCTGCATGGGCAAGACCGTCCGTCTGCACGGAGACATTGGAAATGGTATGCCCGCGGCCGTCCAGCTTGCCCTGGAAGGCCCCGGTCCCGTCTTCCACGGCGGAAGAGGAGCCGATGGGCGTCCACGCTCCCTTCAGAACAATATCCCCGGTCAGGATGAAGTGCTTGTCCCTGTGGGCCGGGCCACAATAACCGCCCAGCGCGGCCAGCCCCTCCGGGCCGGAAATCAGGTAGGGGGATTCCCGGCTGCCGTCCCCGCCTTCAAAACCGGAAACCCCGAGGACCGGAGAAACGGCAAAAGCGCTCATCAGAAACAGCCCCGCACAAAAAAGGGAGGAACGGAACTTGCCGGAAAAAAGCAGGGAAAGAAGACTCTTCATGGCATCAGGGATGGTAATAATACTCCACACGGTCATAATAGGCGGTATTGTCCTGGGTGGGGAGATGGTCCCCCATGAATCCCAGGTTTTCCACGCTGCAATATATGAAGAACGGGAAACTTGTTCCAAACGTCACCCGCTGGGTCTGACGGACTTCACCGTCTATCAGCCACTTTACTTCATAATTGTCGTTGGCCAGCGTCAAATCCATCTCCACGGTATGCCAGCCCGTCTTGACAAGCTGTCTTCCGGATACGTAGGGATTGGCCTGGGAAGTCATCGCGACTACCAGGTCGTCATCTCCGGCGCCCAGCCTGGTTCTCTCCGCCTGCGTGCCGGAACCTATTTCAAAATCCAGTTCGTGCTGGTCGTCACAGTAAATCCAGGCGCCTACGCTCGTTCTTCCGCACTTGTCCAGTCTGGGCAGGTAAAGGCGCCATTTATAACGTCCCGTGGTATAAATCTTGTCCTTTGTCAGCACTTTCCGGCGGTCCTGTGTTCCCTTGCGTACATGAATGGCCAGCAAGCCGTTTTCCGTAACGGTTTTCGGCTCCGGATTCGGGTCAGGATCATGGGGGGTATTCTGGTTCATATGCTGCCAGTCCTCCATCTCATTGAAATTCCATGTCCTGTGGTACACGTCAACGGGAGGAGCGGAAGGGTCCGCTGGATGCAGGAGATCGGGACGGACGGCCTCCATGACCGCCCTGGCTTCCTCTTCCGTCGTGATGGCCTTTCCCCACAACGCAATATTGTCGAAATCGGCCGCAGCGGCCTCATTGGCATTGTTGCCTGTGCATCCCAACCCTATCAAATGGATGCGGGGCGCGAACTGGAAATTCCCGGCAATGGTGCAGGTTCCCCTGTGCCTGCCGTCAATAAAGAGATTTATAGTCTTATTGTGAATGGAATACACCACGGAATGCCACTCATCCCCGGAGGGAACTGCCGGAGGGAAGGCACTGGAATTGCCGGATTCATCTTTCCAGGAGCTGGCGCTGGTGCCTCCTGCTCCCCAGATGGTCCAGCCGCTGTTGACGGTAGCCCCGTCAAGGGCGAATAAAGCGCTTCCTCCCGCATAATGGCGGACGTTGAATGAAATGGAAAAATCCCTGCTGGACAGGGGCAGGCCATTCCCATTGGAAATTTGCAGGCTGTTCCCGGTTCCGCCCGTGGCGCGTATATAACCGGAATTGTTCACGCCGCCCGTTTCATGGTGCACGAAACCGCCAGGGGTAATCCTTACCGGGGTTTCTCTCGTAAACGGCACATTGCCCGTACCGGTGACAAGCTTCTCCGGAGTCCCTGCCGCGTCAAAATCCAGAAGATAGATCAACTGATTGGTTGATAAAGACGCATGCAATTGATTACAAAGGCAGAGGGACGCAGCCCAGTAGAGTAGTTTCGCCATCATGATGAACCGGATTCTGAAATGAAAAACCTCCCGGAGCCAGCAAATAAACAGGAAAGAATGAGGCGGCTCAACGCCGTCTGCGCCGGCTCAGCAGGCCGAAAAGACCGAACAAGCCCAGAGAGGCAGTGGAGGCTTCCGGAACCATGACGTCCGAAGCGGGATGCTCTGCCAGGAATTGCACCTCTTCCGCACTCAGATCCCTGTTCCATAGGCTGAAATCATCCATTTTCAGCGTACCCGCGTTCACGCCGTTGTTTCCGCAGCCCAATTGGAAAAAATTGAGCTTTCCAAGATCGGCGTCTCCAAAATTGTAAGTCGCCGTCCTTGTACCATCCAGATACAGGGAAATGGTTCCGTCCCCAGCCGTCATCGTAAAATTCTGCCAATTGGAGGTATTGCCGGTCAATGTACCCACATTCCCTGCATAAAAATTCCCCTGGGAGGAACTCACGAACAGTTGAATGGAATTGCCGATGGTTTCAAACTGAAACGTACGGCCGGTGTCCGTCGTCATGCGAAGAACGTAATTGCTGTTCAGGGAAACGTCCTTGAATTGAAAATTAACGGAAAAATGATTCGCACTGATATTGGCGGCACTTACCGCGGATGTTCCCGGATGCGCGCCGGAAGCCCCGGCCAAATTCAAGTACCCGGTGCTGCCGAAAGCTCCGCCTGACGCGATCCCCGTTCCTCCCCACGCATTGATGCCCCCGGTATAGCCGGTGTAGCTGTCATATTCAGTCGCGGTCGCATCAAATCCCATATGGATGACCAATCCTTCCTGAAGAGGAGAAGAAACCGCAAGGGAAGCGCCATGGGAAATTCCCATGGAAGACATTCCGGATGTTAATAGAATCATGGATAATATTCTCATGGCAATTTAATTCTTAGCGAATTCTTAATCCGTTACGAATGAACATGAGATAATCCCACTCCCGCATGAAGCGCCGCAGACCCGTGCACCAGCCGAAAGCCAGCATGAATGGCAGCGTACTTTCTTTCCTGAAAATCAGCGTATCCTGACGGAATTAATTGTTTTCAATGGCCGTAAAGGCTTGCGGCGCTCCGGGCGGCAGTCACATCAATCCGGCAGGTTTTTCCCAGGGAAACGTCCCCCAATAGAGAAGCGGCCGCACAGCCTAAGGCGCTCGGTATAAAAATCGCTCCTTGACGCCGGATTAAGAATTCGGCCAGCTCCATTAACCGTTCCCGGAGCTTCTCTTATTGCATTCAGGGAGACATATTGAATTGTCTTTGTCGCTGAAATTGAACGGTTTGCAAAGATTCATTTCATGACAGGTAACGATTTAGAAACGAGCGAGGTTCTATATTTTGTCTTGTTTTGCATATATCAAAAGAACGCTTCTTTCAACTGCAAAGATAGTGGATAATATTGATTTTTCGATAGAAATATCATGCTAAAAACATAAATATTGAGATAATTGCCTTTTTCTGTTTTCTATTTTGCGGATTGAAATGTAAAATCGAGTCTTTTTTTGTACCTTTGCACATAAACTCGAATGATAATAACGTAAAAACGAACACATGGAGAACGTATTATTTCCGTCTTTATACGAAGAAGATTTTATAATTCGTTCCTTAGGAAGTATAGTTACTCAACCTGACGTTGCTTTGACAGAACTTGTCGCGAATGCTTGGGATGCGGGGGCATCAAACGTAACAATATCTATTCCAGAAGAAACAGGTCATCTTTTATATATTGAAGATGATGGTATTGGTATGTCCGAATCTGAGTTTCAGCATCATTGGATGACATTACGCTATAATCGTTTAAAGGGACAAGGTCGTAATGTGAAATTTCCCAGTGGAGAAAAGAGTAATAGGCTTGCATTTGGACGTAACGGTGTAGGTCGGCATGGTTTATTCTGCTTTGGCAACGAATATAAAGTAATTACTGAAAAAGATGGTAAAAAACTCACATTAAAAATAAAACCTAATGTTGACTCTCAACCTTTTGCTGTAGTAGAAAAAGAAGAATGTATTTCAACCAAAAATGGAACAAGATTGGAGGTCATTGTAACGAAGAATCTTCCAAACATAGACAAAATAACAGAAATACTATCTGCAAGATTTTTGCATGACCCACAGTTTAGAATAACTGTGAATCATCGAACCTTAAATCTTGAAGATTTGACAGGAGAAACAGAGCCAGCAGAAATAGATATTGATGGTACCAATATCCACTTGACTGCATATTTTGTTGACACAACAAAAGCTGGAAGAAAAAGCATATTCCAAGGTATTGCTTTTTGGCAATCAGGTAGGCTTGTCGGAGAACCTTCATGGTCTTTGGGGAAAAATTTGATTTTAGATGGAAGAACATCTTTAGCTAAACGCTATACTTTTATAATCAAGTCAAATGATTTATCTGAATATATAAAAGAGGACTGGAGTGGATTTAAGACATCTGAAGAAATAGAAAAAGTGTATCAAGCAGTCGAGGAATTTGTTAATAATTCATTAGAAAGCGTGTCATCTGCTACAATTTCTAATGTTACAGATAATTTAGACACCACTATAAAACAGTCACTACAAAAAGTCAACCCATTAGTTAGAGAAGAAGTTAAAAGTACAATAGCAGAAATTGTAAAAACTAATCCTAAAGTAAGACAAGAGTCTGTAAATCTTGTTGTGCAAACCATCCTAAACATGGAGAACTCAAAAAATGGGCATGAACTATTGGAAAAACTTGCAACTCTAAGTTCGGATGATATTGATGGTTTGAATAATTTGTTGAATAAATGGACTGTTAGCGATGCTTTAGTCGTTCTTAATGAAATTGATAGGAGACTGTCAATCATTACAGCAATAAGAAAATTAGGAAAAGATAAAACAACAGATGAATTACATGTCCTTCATCCAATGATAGCAGAATCCAGATGGTTGTTTGGCCCGGAATACGAATCTTCTGAATATATATTCAATCAGCAAATGAAAACTGCTGTTGAACGGATATTTACGGATGTCAAGTATCTAACACTGGATGCAAACTATAAAAAACGTCCAGATTTGATATGCTTGCCGGATAGTACGATAGGTGTAACCGGGATAGAAGATTTTCCTGCAGACCTTGGATTGGCAAAAGTACGTAAACTATTACTCATCGAATTAAAAAAAGGGGGATTCAAGATTAAGAGAGAAGAAAGAAATCAAGCTCAGGGGTATGTGGAAGATTTGCTAAATTCAAATTTGGGTGTTGATTGTCAAATAACTGCCTATGTTGTAGGAGATTCTATCGCAGACAATTTAACTTCTATGACGAAAATAGGAGACGGTGGGCGAGGAACTCTTTATGTAACAACTTTTGACCAATTAGTTGATACAGCAGAAAGAAGGATGTTTGGCCTTAGACAAAAAATAGCTGCTCGATATGATGACGTACCAGGAATGGAGCTATATGCTCAAGCAATGTTGAACCTATGACTTTCCTAATCAAATAAAGATAAAATTAGGCGTTCACCCTTAACAAGTGAACGCCTAACTAATTATCAACCTACCGCGTTCATTTCATCTATCAAATCTTGGTAGGTCGTTACCTTGTGATATTTCACATTGGCAGTAGAAATGGAATTGAACAATTTCTCTGCGCAACTGATTTTCGCTTTTTCTATGGCAGACAAGTCCATTGATGACATCGAGCCTTTGGTTTCTGCTATAAAGAAGATGTGTTTCACTCCATCCTTTTTCATGGCAATAGCCCAGTCCGGGGCATAGTTGCCTACGGGAGTGGGGATTTGGAACGTGCGTGGCAACTTGGCATACACCACCACCTCATTGGCTTCGTCCAAATCGTGGGCAAATTGGCGTTCACCCTTGCTGTCACTGAACACATAGTCTGTGATGTGTTTCTTTGCTTCGTAAGCACGGTCAAAATCCATCTTGCTCTTTACGGTGAAAATGTCGCTGTCATACTTTCCGTCTGTCATGTTATAACGGATAGCCTCCACAATCATGGTGGATTTCTGCTCCTTGATGATGGTCGATACCTTGCGGATAAACTCTTCCGGGTTGTTCTTGAATAGATAGAGCTTGTTTTCTCTGATGCCTTGCAGTATCTTCACCACCGTGCGGCGTGTCAGATTCGCACCTTTGGCAATATCGCCCACAAGGTCGTAGCGGACAGTCGAAGTACAAATATCCGTCAGCCGATGTGATTGGGAACGGGTGTCGCCAAACTCCGTCACCTTTTCCTCGTTCTGTACACCCTCCACCATAATATAACGCAGTTGTTTCACTTCCAACTCCGCATTGATGTGCAGGATGGACTTTTCTATCAATTCCCGACTATCGTAGTTCACCGTATAGACATACTGGTGGTTTATCTCTTTCCACAGGGCCTGAAACTCTGTCTTGTTGAAATTCTCATTCAACTTATTGTCGGACGTAGTAGTCTTTTCCTCCACGACCATGTCTTCAAGAGCCTTCGTGTCGAAGATGGAGTTGATTAGTCGGGTAACCCCTTCCGCTATCGGCAGCAATTTCTGTGGCAATGGCGCGATAGTCCCTTTTGCCACAGCCTCACGATACGCTGATGTGATGTTTTTATTGTTGTCAATGTAGTCGTTATCCTCCAAATAGATGATGATGCGGCTTGCTTCAGTTTCGCTGACGGTGTGTATGTCTTCGCCAATCTTAAATTTCTTGCCTGTGAAATAAGCGATGGTGGCTTTGGTGGCACGTTCACGAAGCACGTCACGGGTCTCGCGCTGCAAGGCTGTAGTGAAGTCGGCATAACTCTCGTTGGCAATCACCGTCAGTTTGTTTACCTCATGCACCTCATCGCCCAATAGTTCGGCATCCATGCGCGTACCGTTCCTGTCCACGCAGATGCGCAGCCCGCGTCCCACTTCCTGACGCTTGGCAGTGGAGGAACTGCTGTGTCGGAGCGTGCAAATCTGAAACACATTGGGATTGTCCCAACCTTCACGCAAAGCAGAATGGGAGAAGATGAAACGTGTGGGTTCCTCGAAACTCAGCAAACGTTCCTTGTTCTTCAATATCAGGTCGTATGCTGAAATGTCGTCCGACAGCCCCGTCTTCTTCTCAATCTTTCCGTCAACGGCTCTTTTGGTCTTCTTGTCTATGGAGAAATAACCGTTATGCACTTCCTGTGAAGTGGAACTGAGCAAATACTTGTTGTATGTCTCATCATAGAGGTTGAGTTCTTCGTTCATCAATCGGGCATACTCTTCCTCGAATATCTTTTGGAACACGCCTTTCACCTCGTTTCCGTCCTCGTCATAACTCTTGTATTTAGCCACCTCGTCAATGAAGAACAGCGACAGGCACTTGATGCCGCGTTTGAACAGCTGGCGTTCTTTCTCGAAATGCGATTTGATGGTCTCCCTAATCTGCACACGCTGCATGTTCAGTTCGTTGGTGTCGCCGATAACCTCGCCACGGCGTATGGTTGTGCCATTTAAGAAAGTGACATAGCCGTTCACATTGATTTCTGATACTGTGAAGCCTTCGTATTCTGCCAATCCTGACTCTGCACGCAAGCTGTCGCCTACACTGAAAGTCTTGGTCTTGCGGACAATCGTGCCCGATGCCGTCTTGGTCTCAATCTCTATACGTGCTATGGGCGGCTGTTTAGGCGATAGCACGATATTGTCCAGATAGAGGTAACTGCTTGTTCCCCGCAGGTTCTTCACTTCAAAGCCTTTCACATGGATGCGCTTCACCAGTTTCTGACGGTAAGCATCCAGTGCATCCAGTGCATAGATGGTATCATGCTTGGTCTTGTGCGTGGCCGAATAATTCAGCACAAACAGCGGATTGAACCGCTTGATGCCTGCTTGCGTGGCATCGCCCTCCATTTTCTGTGGTTCATCCATGATGATAATCGGATTGTTTGCCGCTATCACATCAATGGGGCGGCGACTGGCAAACTCTTCACGCTTGCTGTAAATGATACGGCTCTCCTTACTCCGTCCGCCCTCTTTCATGGAGGCGGCAAAGGCTTGGGTGTTGATAATCATGGCGCACAGCCCCGAATCAGAAGAAAAACTGTCGAGTTGTTGCAGGTTGCTGCTATTGTAGATAAACCAACGGGCTTTCCGTCCATAGTATTCCATAAAATGCTCTTCCAACATCTTGATACTCTTTGCCACTCCCTCACGGATAGCAATGCTCGGCACCACGATGATGAACTTGCTCCAGCCGTATTGTTTGTGCAGTTCAAACATTGTCTTGATATAGACGTAAGTCTTTCCCGTACCCGTTTCCATCTCTATGTCAAGGTTCACTGCCCCTACGCCTTTGGCAAGTGTAGATGAGGGCGTGATGTCATACAGGTTCTGTATGGCATTGATATTCTTTAGCAAAGTTGGGCTGTCCAGTTCCAGTTGATGGTTGCGATAGCCTGTATAGTCCTCCTCGTCAAAGAAATTCTTTTCTCTCTTTCCCGGGTCTATACGATATACCGCCATTCCGTGTGATGGTTGCCCGGTAAACACCGCCACCGTGTTCTCCACGGCATCGGTTTGGTATTGCTGAATCTTAAACTTGAATTTCATGGAAACTGCATTTAGATGATTCTACAATTCGTACCGGGTGAATAATGCTTGAATATCTGCTCGAAGTTGTCTATCACATTGTCATTGGCAGCCGAAGCGTCACGCATCACGAAATAGACGGGATGCTGTTTAGCAATCTCGGTGATGGTGGTCTCGTTCACATCGCGGTCAAAACAAGCAACGAGGTAGTTGTCATCTACCATATAAATGTGCTTGCCCGCTATCTGTTTCGTTTCTATCTTGGCGGACAGTTCTATGCCGAGATCAAGCATCACTTGGAAGAGTAAGTCCTCGTTTGTGCGGTCGGCTTTTACATTTTCGTTGAACAGGTCTTGAGCAGTAAACTCCAGCGGAGTGTAATAGACATCTTCCATGTTGGAAGTGTCAAGTTTGAGAACACGGAAACCTGTGTCAAGGTTTTCAATACCCTCTTTGCCTACATTCTCGTCCTTGATTTTCTTTCCAGCACGGCGGATGCGTTCTTTACCGATCTCGCAGATGTTCTTATAGCCGGCTTTATAGGCTTCGCTCTTCTCGTCTGTCAGTTCGGGAAGCTGCACCATAATGAATTTACGGTTTCCTCCGTCTTCGGCATTGAGTTTCATAACGGCATGGGCAGTAGTGGCGGAGCCGGAGAAGAAATCAAGGATAATATCATTATTATTTTTTGAAAGAATTGTTGTTCCAAGAATAAACTCCTTGACTAACGATATAGGCTTGGGAAAATCAAAGAATTTATTTAGAGTAATACTCTCTAAGTCCTTTACCCCATTCTTGTTTAGATGTTTTATTACTGTATAAAACTTAGATGTATCTTCTGATAACTTTCGATATCTACCAACAATATGTTTCCCATTTTTGGGGATTAAAATGTACAATCCTTTTTTTATTCCGGCATCAATTTCATCTTTTTTCTTAGCATCATGCCATATCAAAATATCTTCATAATGACATATTCCATATCTGCCAAATTCTTCACGAAACCAATCTGTTTCTATCCAATACTCTTCACCATCTTTTATTACGATTTGTCCTCGAATATCTTTAGGTCGTCCTAATGGAATAGCTGAATCTATTTGCTTTGCATAAACGAGTAAATAATCATGACCAATAACAGCCCGTTTTGCCAGACCTCCACCTTCAGAACGTATGACAATAAAATTACTTACGAAATTAGATTCTCCAAAAATCTCATTGCAAAGCTTTTGCATATTATTGATTTCGTTATCGTCTATGGAAATACAAACATAACCATTATTAGCAAGTAAATCCCTCGCCACCTTCATACGCGGATAAATCATATTTAGCCAATCCGTATGAAAGCGACCGTTGCTTTCTGTATTGCGCAGCATGGGGTCAATGGTCTGGTTGCCCTCTTCATCAAACAGACCACTTGTTTCTTCATACTCACCTTTACCCTGTGCAAAGTCATCATTATATACAAAATCGTTACCCGTGTTATAGGGTGGGTCAATGTATATCATCTTTACCTTGCCGAGGTAAGTCTCACGAAGGACTTTCAGCACATCGAGGTTGTCGCCCTCGATGTAGAGGTTCTGCGTGGTGTCAAAGTCCACGCTTCCCTCACGACAAGGACGAAGCGTCATTGTGGTAGGTGTATTTGCCAAACGGTTTGCCGCACGTTTATCAGGCCAAGTGAACTGATAACGTTCCTCACCCTCACCGATAATGTCATTTGATAGCTCCGCTTGCAATTTCTCAAAGTCAATCGCAAGTTCGGATTTGCCATCCTTGCCCAACCGTTCCGTTACACAATTAGGGAACAATTGTGCTATTTTCTGTATATTGGAGCCAACCACATCATGGCTCTGCATTTTCAGTTTATCCATTATATCTGATTTTTCAATTTTTTTATCTGTTCAAAGTATTCACGCTTTTTCTTCGGCTGTTTCTCATTCGCCATTTTCTTTTCAAGAGTGACTATTTTGGCAAGAAGTTTAGCGCGTAGGTTGTCAGAAATAATCTGTTCTGTCAGGGTATTTCCGTCTGCAACATCAATCTGTCCTATACCCTTCACGAGATTCTCCCAAACGGCATCAAGATTCAATCCCGATAACGGAAGCGTTGCTTCAACCGTTGGTTGCCATGCAGATGTAATCAGTTTGGTATGGAATACTGCAAACTGTGTCTGCTCTTCGTATTGCAGAGCCAAAACCATATTTTGCGGAATGAGTTTTACGAGCAAAGCGATGTTCCTGCTATCGTATTCTTTGTGCTTCAACAGTACGGCAAGAACATAAAACTCCTTTACTTCTAATCCATCACTCAGTGCCGGAACAGTGGCAGGAGAAACTACTGCAACAATATCCAAACGGGCAATGTCTGTATCGAAACCCTCTCGCTGTGAGGGGTTCAAATCGAACTTCGCATAGATGGCTTTCTTCGGAAGTTGCCTCTTGCACTCTGTGGATGTTGGAAGGCCGTACATAGTTCTACTTTTTTTGTTGATGACAAGAATTAGTCGGCTTATTATTCTCTATCGACTTGATTAAAATCGTGTCTCTAATTTCGACTTTTAATGGATCATCTATGCGATTACTTTTTATTGCAGTTTCAATTGTATTGATTTGCTTTGGCTCTATTTCTTGAGGGGCAACAACTTGCCACATTCCAAAAGCCACAGAAACCATTAAAGAAAAAAATGCAATCAGCATTGCCCATCTACTATATTTAGCCGATTGCAAGGCGACATTCATTTCTTTTTCATAATGTCTTTGTTCTAATGTCCTGAAATCATTATCAACATAATCTTTCGCTAATGGTAGGGGGTAAATAATACCTAAGCCATATTTTTGCAATTCATTAGCAAAATCAAGGTTTATATCTTGAGCCTGCTCTATTTGAAATAAACCATAGATTCCATTGCCCATTTCCTCCATTAGTATCTCCTTATCAGAAGAGCAAGGAATAATAGATTTCAAATCTTTACATTTCTTAGGCTTAAATTGATTGCCTGTGCTGTCATATATATAGTTTTCTCTATCATATAAAACACTAAATCCTGTATTCTCCCTGTCAGAATAAACTTTTTGCATTGAGATAAAACCAAGAGATTCTAACTCTTTGATGAAATAGATAAAATCACAGATGCTATAATATTGCTGTTCTGCATTATTTTTATCTTTAGACTCATTATATAAGGAAACTTGAGGTTTATCTCCATAAGTCCATTTAAGAGCGAAAAAAGTGAATTTTGAACGCAGCATCTTTGCCACTTGTAATTCTTGGATATGGTTTAACCCTTTTTCCTTTATCTCCACGAGTTCTTTTATCCAATTGTTTTCTTGTTCAGTAAATCTTCTCATAACACTATTTGATTACCAAGAAACAGATTAACTCAAAGTCGTCCAATCCCCGTATCTCTTCTGTAAACAGCGAGCCTTGTACTCCACTGAGGAAACTGTCAATGTCGCTTTCTTCTTTTACGTTGATGATTGATGTAATGGCATCGCCTAAGAGGTCGGAGTATTTGCGCATATCCTTTCCGTCACGGGTCAGACGGTTGAATTCACGGCAAACATCCATGTCGGGTGCTGTCTTTCCCTTGCAGAGAAAACGCATACGGTCGAGCAAATCTTTGGGTGAAAGATGATTGACAATGACTTCCTTTGCCTCCGAGATGTAAACCATATAGAAGGGATGCAAACGGTTCTTGCGGTCGATGTTCACACCGTTGTTACGGTTCTTTAGCACGAAAACAACTCCGGCAGGAGAGTCCTTAGTGGCAGGAACAACAGCATGCAGACCGAAAGGCGTATGTTCCACATCGGTATGCTCTTTCATATAGGCCAGCAGGTCGAGGCGGAACTCGTTCAGCCCCAAGTCCATGATGTTGATGCCCGTATTCATTTCCTCAATGTCCACCACCTCGCTCTGCAAGCGTTTCAATTGCTCGCGACGATATTCCAGGTCGCCCTTCTCTTCGGGCGAAATAGGATTGTCATCGCCAGTGCTGGTGAGCACGGACACTTTCATGCGAGCCTCCACGCGTCCTTTCAAGTCGATGTATTCATCCAGTGTCACGTTGGGCCAATAGTTCACCAATTGGATTACGTTGTTACGGCTACCTATACGGTCAACACGCCCGAAACGCTGAATGATGCGCACGGGATTCCAATGGATGTCGTAGTTGATGAGGTAGTCGCAATCCTGCAGGTTCTGTCCCTCGCTGATGCAGTCGGTGGCAATCAACACATCTATCTCGTCCGTGATGTGCGGATAGATGGTTGCCTTTTCCTTCGATACGGGAGAGAACAAAGTCAGCACCTTGTTGAAGTCCAACTTCTCACGCTGGGGCAACCGCAAGGTACTGCGAGCCTCCACATCACCCGTGACCAGAGCGGTGTTCAGACCGTGCCGTTCCTTTATGGGTTGTGCCAGGCAGTCGTACAGATATTGTGCGGTGTCAGAGAAGGCGGTGAAGATGATAATCTTCTTGTTATTGCCGTTTATCGGGTTGGCAAACTTACTACGAATGTCGGCTATAAGCTGTTGTAACTTGCTGTCGTGCTCCGGAGTGATGTCCGCCAAAAGTAAAAGCAGCAGGTTCAGGTTCTCCAAGTCCTCTTCAAGATACTTTCGCCATGAGATATAATCAAGGTCGCACAAGGCTATCTTCGTTTTCTTTCCGCCGATGAACATATCCGTTTCACTGTCGTCCGTATCAAGGTTCTGCGAGATGTCTTCCATTTCAAGTGCGAACTCTTCACCTTGCTCCACCTCCTTCAGCTTATCAAGTGTGGAAACGATCAAGTCGCGGATGCGTTGCAGCGTCAGGCGAAACGAGTTGACAGAACTCTCCAAACGCTTTAGCAGATTGATGCTCATCAGGCTGCGGATGCCTTTTTCACGTCCGCTCATGGTCAGGTTGGAATATCCGTCCTCGCTGTTCACATCCATGTATTTCTCCCGGTTGCTTGCCAAGAGGAAATCGGACGGGGTGTAAATGGCAAGGTTCAACCGACTCACCACCTCGTATATTTCGTTGTAATTGATAGCAGAATCAAGGTCGGTCAAGTCCGGGCGGCGTGAAATAGGGGTAAGTCGTGTGGGAAACTTGCCGATGTCCGCCATGTCATAGTATTGTTCGATATGCTTGCGACTTCGTGCAATGGTCACGCTGTCTAACACCTCGAAGAAGTCAAAACTAAGACGGTTCAGCAGTTCCTTTGTGGTGCGTTCCTCCACAGGAAGTTTCGCCCACACATTATAGGCTGTTTGTGCTTGGCGGAAAATATCATCTATGCTTGAAGAGGTGTTGAGCAATCCGTCTATCTTTGCACTTTCTCCCTCGTATGCCAGTTGCAGTTGGTTCTTGAGGTCGTTAAAACGGTTGTTCACCGGGGTGGCCGACAGCATCAGGACTTTTGTCCTTACGCCTGTGCGGATAATGCGGTTCATCAGTTGCAGATAGCGGTTCTCACGCGGATTGTCGTCATCCTCGTCTGTCGTCACCTTACCACCGTTGCGGAAGTTATGGCTTTCGTCTATCACCACAAGGTCGTAGTTTCCCCAGTTGATATTGGAAAGTTCCTGACCGTTTGTCTTGCCTTCCCTGCGCGAAAGGTCGCTGTGAAAGAACACATCATAGCGCAAGCGGTCTTTGGCTATCGGATTATTCTTGTAATTACTCTTGTAGGTAATCCAGTTGTCATTAAGTTTCTTCGGACAAAGCACAAGCACCGTCTTGTTTCGGTTCTCGTAGTATTTGATGACCGATAGGGCTGTAAATGTCTTGCCCAATCCCACGCTGTCGGCAAGAATACAGCCGTTGTACTTCTCCAGTTTGTTGATGATTGCCAGACAAGCGTCTTTCTGAAAATTATAGAGCTTGCCCCATATCTGGCTATCCTTGAATCCTGTAGCCTCGTTCGGCAGATGGTCTTCTGAAAGGTCATCCAAGAACTCACGGAAGATATTGTAGAGCGTAACAAAATAGAGAAAATCGGGCGCGTTCTCCTTGTAGGCATTGGTGATGCTGTCCAGCACTTTTTCTGTAACCACCTGCATCTTGGCATTGTCGTTCCATACCTGATTGAACAAAGACAGATACTGAGCGGAAAAGGGTGCTTGCATCTTGCTAATTATCGTATAGGCGTTGTTGCCACGCTCGCATCCTAATTCCACAGTGGTAAATCCCGTGATGGGCATATACGCCTTGTCGTCAACTACGGCAAACCCCATCATGTTCTCCCCAGTACTGTTGGACTTGAAACATGCTTTCTTGCGAATCCACCCTGCACACTCTTTGGCAATGGCCTTTTGAGAAAGTTCATTGCGGAGTTTTATTTCAAACTCAGAACCATATAGGTTGCGCTCTCTATTTAGACGCGGAATATAGAATTCACGTTTCTGCTTGTCCGCCTTCTCCGTAACAAAGGTCGGGGAAGTAAAGATGAAACGAAGTTCGTCAATATCCTTTAACTGCGCTTTCAGTTCTTCAAAGGCATAAATGGAAAAGCACGAAGCGGCAATGGCGACTTTGCCGCCACTGCGCAACTCTGCAGCCCAATCGTTTTTTAGGGTCTTATTGATGTTGTCTATGAGTTCCATTTGCCATTTTACAAAATCGTCTCTTGCTAAGAGACGGATGAGTTGCCTTATTCCATTGATATAGAGTTGTATGTTTCCATTTTCATGGATAATTTCGCAAAACATCAGATATTCTTTGCTAAACAAAAGCATAGTAATAGGTAAGATTTTCAGCGTTTTATGTTCTAAAAATCATTATTTTGCGTAATTTTGCATTATAATATCCGTCTCTTAGCAAGCGTAGGATTGATTTGCTAAACATTCACGGTTTCACAGCAAATCCAGTATTTTCTTATTGGCGTTATCCACCACAGTAGTATCCAGCGATGCAAGATAAATTTGTGTCGTGTTCTCGGAATCATGACCCATTCCTTCGCTGATGACAGAGATGGGTACATTGCGGCTCTTGGCAATACTTGCCCACGAATGCCGACCGACATACATTGTCAAGGGTATCGGTAAATCCAGCTGCTTCCCGATTTTCTTCAGCAAATGGTTCACTCGGTGAAGTTCGTTGGTGTATTGTTTTCGATAATCTTCGTTCCGTTTTGTGATAATGGGTAGCAGGTACTCTGTTTCGTTTATCGGATATTTGTCAAGAATCTCTTGCATGCAGTTTTCCCATTTGATGAACAGTTGTTGCCCCGTCTTACGTCTGCGATAGGAAAGAGTGCTATTCTGCAAGTCTTTCTTTCTCAGATACGCCATATCAATGAAAGACATTCCCCTTGTGTAAAAACAGAACAGGAACATATCACGGGCAAAATCAAGGTTCGGTTTCAATGACAAGTCCAGTCCTTTGATACGCCTGATGTCATTGAGCGACAAGGCCCTCTTTATGGTTTTCTCCACTCCCGTATAAACGGACTTGAACGGATGTCGCTGCTCGGTCAATCCATCCTCCACTGCACGGTTATAGACCGCTTTCAAGATACGCATATAAAAGGATATGGTATTGGGCGTATTTTCTCTGCCTTTCAAATAAACCTCGTACTCAGCAAACAAATCTGCGTTAAGCTGGTCTAACAAGACCTCCTTGTCATTCATAAAGCCACTGAAACTCCTGAGAGCGGCAGTATAGGTTTCCGAGGTGCGTATCTTCCCCAAGCGTTTCAGCCTTGCTATTTGCTGGCTGATGTAAGCGTTGAACGATTGTTCTTGACTGTTGTCGTGAAAACGCATGACTATATCATCCGTTACAAATGTACCGGATTGGGATAACGTATGTATAATCTTATTCAGCCTGTCCTTGTCCCACTTGATGCGTGAACCGATTGAAAGCAGATAGTTGTTCCGCTCTTGTTCGGTAGATAGATGATGCAAGACAACCGTTTCGGAATGGCAGTCCCATTCCGAAACGAAAAGTTTGTACTCAGTGTTTATCTGTCTGACCACACGGTTGTGGATGACCTGATAGTAGAGTGTTCCCTCCCTGCCATTCACGGTGGAGGGACGAAACTTGACCTTTACTGATGCCATGTTAATCGGATTTTGATTTGATGTTCTCCTGCATCAGACTATCGGAAACCGCTTTCAGGGATGTTTCATATCCATCAGACTGCTTCCGTATCCAGTCAATGGCTTTTTCATCTCGGTGGATGTCGAACACCTTGTTCAACCAAAGCACATCTTTGGCATCGCATCCGCCCCAAGAGCGGATGACACGGAACTTCAAGGCATCATCGGCATACTGTCTATTAGCCTGCCATTGCGCAACATTGCCCCATAGTGATAAGGCACATACCGCACCCAATCCAACAACGAAAGAAAAGACCTTGCTTGACTTGATGTCAAAACTATGCCGATGGATATGCTCCTGCGGTTGCTGCTCTTGTTGCGCACATTGTTCGCTTTGTTCACTCTGCGTTTTCTTGATTGCATCAAGGTGGTGCAGAATTAAGGTGAAAATCTGTGCGTATGCCTTCCAGTGCTTATCCAATATGCCCTTAATTTCTCCAGATTGAGTCTTTGCCGTTTCCACAACAACCTCCTTGATTGGAGATAAATCCAGGTTATTATTCTCTATTTTCGATTGTTGAATTGCCACGTTGGGCAGCTCTTCCAACTTTCCGTTTATGCCTTTTAAGGCGGTCTTGATTTCCTCAAAGAGGATGAATACATTGTTGTCTGCCATAATTACCAATTGATTTTACGTTGTTTCTTCTTTTTCTTATTTCTCAGATATGGGTCGTATGGCTGTTGTTCCTCCGGCATATTGCTTGGAGAGAACAAGCCTAATGAGCCATTGATTAATTCGCCACCGACACTTGAAGTCGGGTTTATTTCTTCCCGATTAGTCTGCGGTTGAGGTTGCATCTGCCGTTCATTGTAATTGTTACGGCTCAATGCCGCATCAATCTTGGAGTAACTGAATTGCCTGTCCACCTTGGAACCATTGAAACGGTAGCCGTTCATCGTAAAGACGATGCCTTGGATTTCATCCGTCTGTCCCTTGTATTTGAACTGCATATCTACACCTTGCCGTTCCAATCTTTCAAGCAGGGTATTCCAATCCTTGCATCTGCCAACCTCTGTCTTCAATATTTGGTATAGCTCGTACCTCGTCTTGTCAGGCTCACGCAATCGGTCTATCTTCACCTGTTCCTTACCATTGGCAAAATGAAGCCCGTACTTCTTGGTCAGTTCCTTACAGATGCGCTCGCTACGGAAGCGGTCGTTCCTGTCGGATATGGTCTTGCCATCATTGTCGATGCGATTGAACGCGATATGCACATGTGGATGCTCCTTGTCAAAGTGCCGCCCAATGATGTACTGCGTGTCCTTGATGCCCATCCGTTCCATATATTCCCGGGCAATCTGCGCCATGACCGTATTGTTCAGCCGTGGCGCGTCCTCCTTTGAAAAGCTCAATGCGATATGCCCGACAGCCTTTGCCACTCTCGGATTCATCTGTGCTTGCCCAATAAATCCTTGCACTATCGTGTCGTTATTTTCCAAAAATAAGCCGTCTGAATCTATGATTTGAGTACCTTTTTCATCGTTCAGGATGTAATAAACCACAGCCTTAAAGTCTGAGCCTTTCATGATTTTTGCTATCATAGGCGTATCCGGTTTATAAGGTTGTCAATCTCTATCATCAGTGTGCGGCAGGGTAAGAACACGGAAGTGTATCCCTCCGCATTTGCCTTCCGTACCAGTTGGTTTAAGTTGTTCGCCATGCCGCAGAGTTTGCGGATAAGGTCGCCATGCTCTTTCGAGAGCCGTTCCTTTACGCCGCCCTCTGTGACACAACCACGAATGAACTCGCTGGCAGAAACGCCAGCCGACTTCGCTTTGGATTTCAACAGGTAGTAGTCTTCTGTTGCCATCTTCACCGTGATACGGTATTTCAGTTTCTCGGTGGTTCCCTTGACGGGGCGACCGCCTTTGTTGGCTCGTTCCCGTCCGTTGTTCATTCCATTGTTTTTTCTTTTTTTACTGTCCATATTTATCTATTCTTTAGTTTAATCACTGATTGTAATAATTGTACATAAGATAGACCTACGGGATGTGCCTTCCCTGCGAGGTTTGGAGCGGGGCAAGTGGTTTCGGTCTGCCCGAAACATAAACTTGCCCCTCCAAACTTAGTTACAAGTGATTTAGAGCATCTCTGAAAGATACCCTAAAGACACCCGGTTGGTCTTGTCTTAATTCCTACAATTTACGCCATTGGCCAATATCGTTTCCGTAAGTAGAGAGATGCTGACGGGCGAGGTTCTCTATAAGCCCAGATACACTCATGCCACGTCCTCCGAGGCGGCGTACAATCTCGTCCAGCCTGTCACGTACCTCCCCACTGACGAACACGGGCTTGCGGTCGGCTATCTTGGGCACTCGCAAATAGGTGGCGCGGTATTCGTCCAATGACAGCCTGCGCTGTTTGCTGCTGATACGTCTGACGATTGTCCGTCCTACGGGAATGTTGCCCGTATCTGTGGCGGTTTCCTGTGCCTCGTCATCTGATTCCGCCCCCGTTACCTGCTCGTGTATACGAGTATCCGGCATAGCCGCTTGTACTGCGGTTGTGCCCGGTTCATCCAACACTGGAAAGAGACTGCCCGCTTCCGCAATAGGTTCTTCTTCTGCGGCTACGGAAGAACTGTCTTCCTGTTTGTGTTCGGGCATGGAAGGCATATAGTCTTCCAGCTTGAAGTTCTTGAACGCTTCATCGTTTTCGATGTTTCTGAATTTCTTGCTCATTTTTGTTTCTTGTTAAAGTGAATACTTGTTGGTCTGTATGCGCATAGTTGACCGTTTGTCGGGAGCAAAGTAAGGGGCTTTATTGCAGTCAGTCAAGGACTTGGATTCTGTTAGGCAATTTTGTATGGTTTTGCTTTAAGGCGATATAAACAATGGTGCAGACTTCTCCGATTTGCCGGATATGAATCATAAGGAGGACAAAGATGATTTTAAGGGCAAATTTGAATTAAGCCCTTATTTATCTTTTGGCATTCTTGCTAAAATCACCAATTAAGATGATAACGAAAAGTAGTATCCCGGACAACCTCTGCCATATCGGTGCCACATGCTGCCACTTTTGGAAAAACCATTGTCGGATAACGGATTATATATTCCTTTGCAGCAAAAGAAACAATAACAGCAAAGAATAATGTATATGGAAATTGTATCAATCGAAAGAAAGACCTTTGAGGAGATGGTCGCCAAGTTCGACCGCTTCGTCCACCGTATGGAAGCCATCTGCCAGCGGCACGGCGAAAAGAAAATGAGTGAGTGGATGGACAATCAGGACGTGTGCCGGATGTTGAACATCAGTCCCCGCACGTTGCAGACCCTGCGGGACAACGGCACGCTTGCCTACTCGCAGATAAACCACAAGACATACTACCGTCCCGAAGATGTACAGCGTATCGTTTCCGTTGTGGAGGATAGGCGGAAGGAAGCACGTTTCAAAGATCGGACAATATAAACCTGATGCAATGAACATAGTAGAATAACAATACCCACTAAATCCAAAGTAACATGAACGAACTGATTAACAAAGACAACGAATGGATAATCCACTTCATGGGCAGTCTTGACCGACTGATGGACAATTATGAGCGTCTGACCGCCAACTATCGCCCGACATTGGACGGAGAGCGTTTCTTTACCGACAAGGAAGTGTCGGCACGGCTGAAGGTGAGCAGAAGAACACTTCAGGACTATCGCAACGAAGGACGGATAGCCTATATCCAGTTAGGCGGTAAAATCCTTTACCGTGAATCCGACATTGAACGGATGTTGAATGACGGCTACCGCTCCGCTTTTCGGCAGAAGGCAATCTGATTGACTATCTGATTTTCTTAAAGGAGCGCAGTTTGCCGTCTGCCCTATAATTTGCGGTAGCAATGGACTTACAGCAAAAAGAAAAAGGGACAGTTTACAGGTGAAGCATCCACATTCCGCTTCACTTGTAAACCGTCCCCGATTTTTCTTCTGATTTCCCGTCAGTCGCTTGTTTCCGTTGCCGGATGCCTTACGAGCGTATGGTCGGCAGAGGCAAGGTTTTCGGGCTGAATACGCTCCGCAGGAGGAAGATTCTGCCCGAAACGGCTTTGCCGCCTGACCTTGCCACTGCCATCAGTGCCATGCGCTACCTTTGCATCCGAGCATCGGGAACAGGTGACTGATGGGATGAACCTCAACTATACCATAGGTTGCTTCCTCTGCCACAAGATACAAACAATGTTATTGAGTTCTCTTTCTTGGTGGCGTAGATTTCATTTATCACAAACCGTCTGAACAAGATACTTTCTCTACTGCATATCCTGAATGCAATGGCTATAACCATTTCAAGATTATAAACATCATAACTGATACCATCTGGTTGCTTGATATATTTTATCGTATCACATTCGTTTAACTCCTTATTCCTATATATAGCATGAATCGCTTTACGAATGTCACAAGAGAATACTCCAAACAGGTCGGCGATTTCGAATTGTGTCATCCATACGGGTGCGGTCGGAATAGTGACCATACCCGCTTCACTGATTGTGATTATACCTCTATCCATAATATATTGCATTGACATTGTTTAGTTACTTTTGTTTGTCTTTTCGCCGGTAGATTGTTTCTTCCGGCGTTCCATCAGTTTGTCCATATCCTTTGAGATTTTGTCATCGGTTATACGTGCATATCCCTGTGTCGTCCGAATATTGGAGTGCCCCATCATCTTGGCGATACTCTCTATCGGTATATCCGCTGAAATAAGGAAAGTTCCGAAACTATGTCGGCTTTGGTGGTAGGACAAGTTATCCTCTTTGCCTATGATTACACCTAACTCATGAATTTCAAACCACAAGGCGTCACGGTTAGGAAGCGGAAATACGGGCTGTTCGTCATTGACCGTGTTGTACAGCGACAATATCTGTTCCGCTATGGGATGCAGGGGTATGAACGCTTCCACCTTTGTCTTCTTGCGGTTGATACGGATATACCGTCTGCCCTCCGCATTCATCCCGATGTGGTGGGGATGCAACAACTGTATATCCACATACGCCAATCCTGTCAGGCAGGAGAATATGAAAGCCCGTCTCGCCAACTCCAGCCTGTTGTCATACATCGGGGTGGAAAGTATCTTCTTGAACTCATCGCGGCTGATGTATCTGTGCTTTGCCTCCGGTTTGGTTTCATATTCCAACTCCTCGCAGGGATTCACTCGGATTATCTCCTTATCGACTGCCAGATACAACAGGCGGTTCAACCATCGCAGACAATGGTTGGTCTGAGATGCCCCGAAGTTCTTGCATCTTTTCAGATATGCCTTATAAGATTTGCCGAAGTCCTCTGTAACTTCTTCAAAACAGATGTCCTTTTTACCCGATGACACAATATAGTCTGTCAGGTACTTCTGGTAATACATTGAACTTCGATAGGAGGAGGTTGAATCTATTTCCTCGGAGTGTTTCTTTAACCGCTCCCGTTCCCATTCTCCCATTTGCAGGAGGGTAGTCGGATGAATGTTGTTTTGGGTGATGTGGCTCTTCAACATCTCTGCACTGACTACACCTTGCGATTTCAGTATTTCTTCGTATGCTTCTGAAATGATCCGGAGATATTCCTGCAAGCGGTTGTTTTCCCTTGTGGACTTTATCTCGTTCTTCTTGCCATTCCAATCTTCGGGACGGCAATAGATACTTGTGCTTATGACAGTCTGTTTCCCGTCAATGGTTATGCGGCAGAGAACGGCGGTCGTACCGTCAGCCTTTACCTTGCTGCGGTTGATATAGGGTAACAGTGAAAATGTACTTCGCATATCGTTTGCCGTATTAAAGGGTAAGTTTGAAATCCTCGGTAGCTTTGATGAACCTGTCCATGTCCTCAAAGAGTTTTTTCGGACTGACACGGGCGTACACCTGAGTGGTGGAAATATCGGAATGCCCCAACATCCTACTGATGGTCTCAATCGGCACACCAGCTTCGAGCGTAATCAGCGAGGCGAAACTATGCCTCGCCTGATGGTAGCACAGGTCATCCTTGATGCCTGCCAGTGCCGCCAACGCTTTCATGTGCCTTCTAAGATTGGGCCAGCGAAGTAAAGGAAACAAGGTTTCTCTGTCCTCACTGCTATACTTATTGATAAGCGCAATTGCTTCGGGCAATAGTTTTACACTGGCACGGAGTTCGTTTTTCTTTCTGCGGTATTTCAACCATAATGCCCCGTCCCCGTCTGTCTGCAAATTAGCATGGGTAATCGAAACGACATCCGCATAAGATACACCTGTGTAACATCCGAAGAGAAACATATCCCTTGCCAGCATATGGGATTTGCGGTATGCAGGTATTTCCACGTCACGGATTTTCTCGAACGATTCACGGCTCAATGCCCGTGGAGTCGTTTCCGTTTTCCTCGGCAGGGTGAAATGTTGGAAGTGGATTTTATCGGCATGTCCCTCTTTATAAGCTATACGGCAAATCTTCTTAAGTATGGCAAGATAATGTCTGGCAGTATCGATTGCCTGTCCTTTATCTTCCGTGACAAATGTCTGATAGTCGTGGATGAACTGTTCCGTCAGTTGCCCGAAAGCCAAATCCTTGACCTTGTACTGATGCTTGATGAACTCTCCGAGAGCCAGCCGCATATAGTGATAGCCGGGATAAGTACTTTTGGCACGGTCAATACCGATACGTGCCTTGATGTCATCACAGACAACATCGGTCATTTTCATAAGGGTCATCTGCGTTTCCATGCTGCCTTGAAAAAGGTCTTTCACATCGGTGGCATCGAAATCAATTTTGCGTTCCACAAGATTGTCGAATGCCATGTTTAACGCCAGTAGCAACTTGTCAATCTTGGCATTAGTCTCCACCGCCTCGCGGCTCTTTCCGTTCAGACGGCTTTCACGGGGATTCCACAATTCGGGAGTGCAGGACAACTTGCATCCGAACTGTGCCATCGTGCGGTTCACTGTAATTCTTCCCATTATCGGGGCTTTGCCCGACTTGCCCAGTCCGCTCTTTTTGAGGTAGAGCAGCACCTTGAATTTTTCTACTTTCATACGCTTATATTTTTAGGTGCAAAGTTACTTGCCATATAAGCGTTCCTTGATAAGCAAAATGTAGAGTACGAGTGCAAAGAAAACGGTGAGGATTTCTTTTCATTGCATTCCGTTACCTGTTCCCGTTCCAGTAACTGCCCGGCTAACGGTCTGGTAACTGAACAACCTCTATATTACGTTGTCATTTGCATTTTCTCAATTTGGAAAAATACTGAAACAATGCTCATTTCAAACGGTTTACGTTTAATCTTCTTCTGTCTGCTTTTCCTTGCGTAGCCTATCACTTTCCATTCCTTCCGGAAAAATCACGCTTCCGCTATTTCCGCGCAGATCAGCGTGGCGTTATCCTGATTGGACGCTCCGTCCCGGTTGATTCCGGCCAATACGGAACACACCAATTCTTCCGCGGACAGCATGGACAAATACCGTATTCCCGCCGGGCCCAGGGAATCCAGATAGGGGCCCACCCCATCACTGGCGACCAGAAGACGGTCACCGGGAAACAGAGGGAAGAATTCCTCCCGGAGATCCACCAAAGGCACCTCCTTCCCCATCAGAGCGGAGGTCAGGGAATGACGGGAAGGGTGGCTCAAGGCCTCCTCCCGGCTAATGGAACCTTCATCCGCCATGCGTTCCAGCTCTGTGGAATACTGGTGAAGATCATTAAGCAGAAACATCTTCTCCTCCCGAATAAGCAGCAGAAGGGAATCACCCACGCTGACCCAGCGCAGCCCTTCCGGCCCTATCCAGGCCGCTACCAGCGTCGTGCCCATCTCGTCATCCTTCCCTCTCTTCCTCCGGACGACGCGCACCTGTTCATTGGCGGCGGCCACCGCGGCCTTCATCCTCTTGCCGGGAGAACGGTTTTCCCGCTCAAACGCCTGGGAAAAACCTTCTATGGCCGCGCGGCTGGCCAGTTCCCCGCCGGTATATCCCCCCATGCCGTCCGCCAGGACCAGCACCAGGGCATCCTCCCCGGCCAGGATGGAAAAGGAATCCTGCTGATTGCTGCGGGCGCCCAGAATCTGGTCCCCATGCAATCCGGAAACCAGGAAAGGTTCTTGAGAAAAAGGCTGCTGCGTCATGGCGGTGAGTTATCATACCACGGCAAGCCCACCGGGATAAAGCAATAATAATGTGAGAGAAGAAGCCATGCCTGCAGATCCGGGACGATTTTCCAGAGGAGCAAAAGCAGCTATCACTGCGCGGCCGGAGAAATCCGGACGGAACGTCCCGGAGGAAAACATGCAGAACCGGAATGGCGCGCGGAAAGACAATCGTTGAATGCCGCACCAGGCAGAGCGTTCAGTACCCTCGGGAACATTCCTCCAGGAGCCGTTTTCTCCACAAAAAGAAGCAGGAAGTTCTTTTATACTGGCGGCAGGAGAAATCATCCTCTACCGTTCTCAACGACCCTTTTTCATTCCATGAGCCTTTCTTCATCCCGCCCTTCCATCATATGGGAACTTTCCGGAGATCCCTGCGCAACACAGGAAGAAGCCCTTTCCGGCATCAAAGACGATACGGAGGCCTTCATCATCTGCAACCGCGGAAACGAGTTCCTCCAGGCCGCCTGCAACGATCCGGAGAGCTATCATTGCGAGATATCATTCGTCAACGGAAAGAACAGGGAACTTTACATAGCGCCCAAAGATCTGGACTACTCCCAGCTCCAAGACCTTTTCTCCCGCTATGCCGCAGGGGAAGACCTTTCCCGTCTTAAAAGGGAGTGGACTCTTGACGTGGACAAAACCGGCCATATTACCGCCATCATTATTATTTTAGCATTCATCGCCATCCTGGCTGCCGTCATCGTTCAATCCATGAATTGAACGAAAGCTTTCTCTTTCCATTGTCGGATATTTCCGGGATATTCTGACAGAAGGGTTCTTAGATTGCGGACTTCTGCCGGAAAAACATTGCGCCGGCCGGGAGCCAAGGAAACAACCGTCAGGGAAACGCAGGGACGTCCTTTTCCCGATGCAGCGCGTGGACGGCGCATACTCAGCAGTTCCCTAAATACACAACGGTTTCATTCGGAACCGTCACACGGCCTTCCATCTCAAACCGGTCAAACAGCCCGTCAAGGGCAGCCAGCCAGGAGGAACGCCCTTCGCCGTTCTCCATCAGGGCATAGGAGGCGGACATCATGCGGCGGAGGTACTGGTCGCGCGTATAGGACAAATTATTCGGAAAGCGGAATACCCGGAAGCGGTGGCCGAAAAACGCTCCGATACTGTCCGTCAATTCCGCCAAGCCCCCGCTGAACCCGTAAAAACGGGGGCAGTAAAGACGATGGATGCTTCCTTCCTCCCGGACAATAGGGCTGTCTTCCACCCTGGAATTCCAAATCAGGGCTATCCTGCCTTCCCCGGTCAGAATACGGCGGCATTCCCGCTTGAACGCGAAGGCGTCAAACCAGTGGAATGCCTGCGCCGACGTCACCAGGTCCACCGAAGCACCGGAAAGTCGGGTATGTTCCGCCGTTCCCGCCACGGAATGAAAACGAGAAAAGCCGTTCAGCGTCTTTTCCGCCTCCTTCCGCATGTCATCGTTGGGCTCCACCCCATACACGGTCCAGCCGCGCTCCAGCATGGCGCGGGAAAGAATGCCCGTTCCAGAACCTATATCCGCCATGCGGGGATTTTCCCGGCGGGTTTCCTGGGTCAGAAGCTTAACAACGGCGGAGGGATAACCGGGCCTTCCCTGGGCATAGGCTCCGGCTTTTCCGGTGAATCGGTCAGTATTTTTCATCAGCCTTTGCGGTATGGTTTACTCTTTTTCTCCTGTTGTTCCAGTCTCAATGCTGTTCCCGGGTCATGAAAAGCCGCCACGCTGCCGGATTCCGGAAAAAAGATGAAGCCCGCTTCCGATGCCCGGCGTTCGGGCGGCATACGGGAGAGTTTCCCTTCCCATCTCATCCTTCCGGCAAAACGGAGGGAGGCAGTCCCCACTGATGGCTTTACAAGTCTTTCATGAGCTTTTAGTATCCGGATCAGACCCGCCCCTCCCGAATTGCGTCCTGATTACGGGAAAACGAACATCTGCGGGTTCCATTTTTCCAGACTGCGCCGCCCATGTTCGGATATTACAGACTTGCCTCCGCCGTTCCCCAGCTCCGCGTGGCTGATGTGGACTACAACGTCGACCAGCTCATGGCCGGATTCCGGAAAGCTGCGCAACAGCAGGCGGCGGCCGTCGTCTTTCCGGAGCTGTGCATTACGGGCTACTCCTGCGGAGACCTCTTCTTCCAGCCGCGCCTGAGAGAGGCGGCCCTGGACGGCCTGCGCCGCTTTGCGGAAGCCACGGAAGGTTCCGGCACAATTGCCGTAGTGGGCCTGCCCTTCCTGCATGAAGACGCCCTGTACAACACGGCGGCGGTGGTCCAGTCCGGCTGCGTCCTGGCGCTGGTTCCCAAAACGGTGCTCCCCAACTACCGGGAATTCTACGAAAAGCGGCAGTTCACCTCCGGCAGGGAGCTGGGAACGGGAACGAAGGAAGTTCAAGTCAACGGGGCATGCATCCCGTTCGGAACGGAAATCGTCTTCCATGATGTTTCCTCCCCTTTCAGCTTCGGCGTGGAAATATGTGAAGACCTGTGGAGCGTCATTCCTCCCAGCTCCCAATTGGCTCTTCTGGGGGCCAGGGCCATCTTCAACCCGTCCGCCGGAACGGAACTCACCGGCAAGGCCGCCTACCGTCGCGAACTGGTCAAACAGCAAAGCGGCAGATGCCTCTGCGCCTATGTCCTGGCCTCCGCCGGAGTGCATGAATCCACCACGGACGTGGTGTTTGGAGGGCATTCCCTCATTGCGGACAACGGCAGGCTGGCGACGGAAGGCGAACGGTTCGGCAGAGAAAGCTCCCTGATCCTTGCAGACGTGGACTTTGAACGGCTGGCGGCGGCGCGCCTCTCCGAAAGCTCCTTCAATGACAGCAAATCTCTCTCCCCTGCCGGAAACGCCCTTCATCTGACCGTGCCTGCGGAAATTCCCGCCGCCCCCGGCCTGGAATACGCCTTCAACCCGGCGCGGCCCTTCCTGCCCTCCCCGGCCCACCGCCGGGAACGGTGCGAAGAAATCATCGCCATCCAGACGGCGGGACTTGCCAAGAGGATGGAACACACCCATGCCCAAAGACTGGTGATAGGCATCTCCGGCGGCCTGGACTCCACGCTGGCCCTGCTCATCTGCGCCCGCGCCTGCCGGGCATTGAAGCGTCCTGCCTCCGACATTCTGGCCGTGACGATGCCGGGCTTCGGCACCACGGACAGAACCCACGGTAATGCCGTAAACATGTGCCGCCTTCTGGGCGCGGAACTCCGGGAAATTCCCATTTCCGAATGCTGTCTCCAGCACTTCGGCGACATCGGGCACGACCCCGCCGAACGCACCACCACCTATGAGAATGTCCAGGCCCGCGAACGCACGCAAATCCTGATGGACCTGGCCAACAAAAACGGGGGGCTGGTCGTTGGAACTGGGGACCTGTCGGAAATAGCCTTGGGATGGAGCACCTACAATGGGGACCACATGTCCATGTACGCGGTCAATTGCTCCATTCCGAAGACGCTGATACGGTGCCTCATTGAACACATCGCAGGAGAATCATCCCCGGAACTGGCGGCTACCCTCCTGGACATCAACAACACCCCCGTCAGCCCGGAACTTCTGCCTCCGTCAGACGACGGTTCCATTGAACAGAGGACGGAAGATGTGCTGGGCCCTTACGACCTGCACGATTTCTTCCTCTTCCACTTCATCAAATACGGCGCGGAGCCGGACAAAATCCTGTATCTGGCGGAACACGCCTTCCGCGGAGAATTCCAGCCGGAATTCATCCGCCGCGGCCTGGGCATCTTCATCCGCCGCTTCTTCCGGCAGCAATTCAAGCGCAGCTGCATGCCGGACGGTCCCAAGGTAGGGACAATTGCCCTTTCCCCGCGCGGAGACTGGCGCATGCCTTCCGACGCCTGCGGAACAGTGTGGGAAAAACACCTTTCCCACCGTTGACCTCTCCGGAGAGCTGCTGCACACTAACCTTCCCCCGACCCGGCACAAATTGCCACGAAGACAGATTAATGTCCGGGGGCCAGCTTCAACCCGATGATGCCGATCAGCAGGAAGGTAGCCGCCAGCATGCGCCAGACATTGGAGGAATCCCCGAACCACAGGATGCCCACCATGAACGTGCCCAGAGCGCCGATGCCCGTCCATACGGCATAAGCCGTACCTATGGGAATGTTCCGTTGCGCCAGCCACAGCAGGAAGCCGCTCAGAGCCATGCTGAACACGGAGAACGCAATGCAGGCGGCAAACCTGCCGGAACCCGTGCCGGGCGCCTGTGAAAGCTTGAAGCCCAAAGGCCATCCGATCTCACAGAGACCGGCCAACACCAGATAAATCCAGGACATATATTGAAACGGGGAATCATCTTCCGTTCGCCGGCCTTCCCGAATGGGAAAAGCTCCAAGGGCAACGGATGCCTTGGAGAGTACCTGCAGCCGCCCCGGAATCAAGCCGGCAATGCATGCGTACCCTGTCATCGGGAAAAAGCAACTATGCGGAGTGGAATGTAGTGATAAAAGAATCCTTTCACATTCTAACAAATATAGTGCAGGCTTTTTGAACCTGCACTATATTTATATAATTCTTAAAATTAAAGGCTTATATAATTTTCAATCCACGCATAACAATTCATGCGAACAACACATTTATACTCCAACAAGCGCCCAAGTCAACAAGCGCCCAAGTCAACAAGCGCCCAAGTTAATTTACCTTCTTATAAAAGCCTTTAAGAAATTCCTTGAACTCTCCGAAGAATCCGAGTAGTGTCTGCTCATCGTTCAACTCATACCAAAAAAAGCTAGAAAGAACCCCTCCTTTCTAGCTTTTAAGATTACTACTTCCGAACTTCAGGGAGACTTAGGAAGCATAATGTCGCAAACATATGCTATACCTTTCTATATATATCAACTCTGAAGATAGGAAGTTGTTCTCCCAAAGAGCGCATCAACCCATAGAGTATAGCCATCATATTATGAAAGGAAATCAACGTAGAAAACGTCCTATATATATAGCATTTCAAATTAATATGAATATATCCAGTAAAGTAATTAGATATATTTTTATAATATTATTATTATTATTTCGCGTGATTTTAACAGATTCATTCTCATTCGTTTGGCCCCATCACCATATTTACTAAATTCATTCTGTAAGTGTGAGAAATAGATCTATTTCTCACAATTACATTATATTAATAATAAATATATTACGCAAACGAGATAGAGAAATCGACAAAAACTCAAAAAATATTTTTGATCGTTTCCAGCGTCTTCTTCGGTTTTTCCGCTGCCTGCTTCCGGGCTACCCGGTCCACGAGGTCATCCACCAGACGCAGGGTAGGCCCCGTGTACGTATCCCGATACCATTTCAGAAGAAATCTCTGCTGTCCGTCACGGCTTTTTATGCTGAACCCTAATTTAAGCTGTGCGGGAGAAAGGGCCGGCCAGGTATAGGGCCGTGTGGCCGCATATCCGATCGCCAGCGCGGCATGAAGATCCAATTCATGTTCCCGGTCCATCACTACCAGATGGTGCAAAAACATATGTTTTTGCACCAAGTTCTCATAAGGTATAGTAGTTGAATATCCTGCCATCTAACAGATATAACCATGTTTGTACACTAAAATCCTCCCCATGAATCTTTTAAAAGCAAGTAACAATGACAAGGCCCGTTCCAGAGGAAAGAGGCCAGGCCCTTCTTTCATGAACAATTAAATCATCAAGAAAATGGACCTGCGGCGACCGGAAGTAAAAAACAAAATCCCTTCGCTGCGCTTCGGCACAAATTCAGTCATGAAAGCCGGAGGCTCCATTCCCTGCCAGCCGGGTTCCCACCATGCCACATGAACATTCCTTTCATTGTCTCTTCCCCCCTCAACCCTTTCTTCATAAAAAACGGGACTGGAAATCCAGTCCCGTTGGAAAACGAATATTTACCGTTCACGAACTTATTTAAGAACCGGAGCTTTCCTTCCTTCCGGCAGTCCCGTGTCCTTCCCGTCCGTCAGCCAGTCAATCGTGATGGGAACAAACTTCAGCTTCTTGATATGTGGCTGGTTCTCCTCATAAAGCACACCTACTACGCCGGGCTCCACCATGGCAAGGCTGGAATAGGCAAAACCGCCTTCTCCCAACAGTTTTTTCACCGGCCAGGTCTTGCCGTTGTCATAGCTCATCGCCACCTGCCCCTTGATGCGCCGTCCGGCGCTGGGTCCGGAAAAGAGGATGCGGCTCCTGCCGCCAAAGGCAGGCTGGTCCGTCAGAGAATAAGTCAGCAGGGAATTCTGCGTGCTGTCGCAAAACAATTCCGGAGCATCTTCCACTTCACCCCATGTCTCGCCGCCGTCCTGCGACCACACGATGCGGCGGCAATTGCCTCCGCCCCAGTGGCGGGCGACCATGACCACGCCTCCGTTATCCGTTTCCGCGATGGATGTTTCATTCACCAGGCCCTTCATATTGGCGGTTGGCTGGCCCTGCTTCCAGCTTTTGCCGCCGTCGTCGCTGTAAATACAGGAAATCACCCACTTGCCGAACGGCCCTTCATTCATCGGAATCACCAGGCGCCCCTTGTGGGGACCGCTCCTCAACTGGGCTCCCGCATTCGGGCCGGAAGCCATGATATCCACCCCTGTGGGCCGCTTGGTCGTCCTAGTAATATCCACGGGCTTGCTCCAGGAAGAACCGCCGTTCCTGCTCTGGATCATGAAATTGCGGATGCACTTCTCGTCGTCCCAACCCTGGGGGATATTAGGCTGCCGCTCCTTGACCCCGGCGGGATAACGCTGGAATACGACAGTCACGGTCTTGGTCTTGACGTCATAAACCGGGCATGGATTATTAAAGGTGGCCCCATGAGACTTGGCGATCGCCCGGGGACGTGACCAGGTCTTGCCGCCATTCTTGCTGACGCTCATGATAATATCGTTCTCCCCCTGGTCGGTATTCTTATACCGGCCTTCGGCAAACGCCAGAAGCTGCCCCCTGCCGATATTGAGCAACGCGGGAATGCGGATGGACTCATAAGGATTCCCTTCCCCCGCGCTGAATACGGTCACGGCCTTGTCCGTGGGAAAATCGGCCTTCTCATCCTGCCCGAATGCCGGCAATGCCACGGCACATACGGCACTCATCAAACACTTGAATACGGAATTCATCATCTTTTCCACCCTATTCCATTTTCTTCTTCCAGACAACGGCCATGTCATGAATAGGCGTGAAGACCAGAGGAAGCCCTGGAATAACGCATACCATCAGTCCGTCTTTCCGAAACTTCCTCCCGGACCTGACTCGCGCTCGGGAAAAAGAATGAAAGAGAACAAAACAGGTTCTTGAAGGAATTCATGACTCGATAATCACGCACACTTTTTTACCACCTTCCTGCGAGAATTTGCCGCCAGGATGTTCAGACCGTGGAAAAACAGAGGCGGCCACAATGCACGCACCGTGAAATATTAACAAAATCTTCTGATAGTCAAACATGAAAGAAAAACAATCCTTCTCCGGGACAATGAAAAATCCGTCCGTATGCCGTTCCGGCCATGTACGCCTTAAACATCCGTTAAAAGAAATCCTGAGACAAGGAATTCCTCCCCTACGGAACCTTTTGTCCAGAGGTCATATTCTCAACATGAAAATATGGAACCTGTCAAAACCAATACGAACATGCAGACATGCCATGTTCCCAGTCCCGGCGGTAACCCTTTCAGGAGAAACGAAAAACGTTGATGCGTGCAACAGCCTGCGTCCTTCCCCACCCGGATGGAGATCCTCCGTTGGCAATGCACTTGCAGCCGGGAAACAGGGGGCATCAATAAACGGGATGCCCATGAAATGTAACGAAAGACACAACGATGGAAACTAAGGAAACATTGCAATCTTTGGATGAATGGTCCAGGCAGGAACTGAAAGACATTCTGGATTTTTATATCAATTATGACTACGCCCCCAAAGGCGGTTTTTACGGAGCCGTTCTGAGGACGCTTGAACCGGTCAAGGACGCCGACCGCTCCATTGTGCTCAACGCCAGACTCATGTGGACGTTTGCAAGCGCCTACCGCATTCTGAAGGATCCCCGCTATCTGGAAATGGCCAACCATGCAAAGGATTACATCAAGGAACACTTTGTAGACAAGGAATACGGAGGAGCCTACTGGGTAGTAGACGCCCAGGGCAACCCCGCGGATGAGTCAAAATACCCCTACGGTATTGCCTTCATCATCTATGGAGGAGCGGAATTGGCAAGAGCGAGCGGCAGCAAAGACGGCCTGAAGCTGGCCCGGGACATGTATGAAGCGTTGGAAAAACATGCCCTGGATCCCAAACACGGGGGATACTTTGAAACCTTTACCCGGGATTGGAAAAGGCGGGATGACAGCTTCAATATTCCGGACCCTTCCCTGGGATCCAAGGCGCTCAACACCCATCTGCACATGATTGAAAGTTATACGACTCTGATGCTCGTGGATGATGATCCCAAGCTGAGGAAAACCGTGGGCGAACTGATTGACATTATGACCAACAAGCTGCTGGACCAGGAATACTTCCACTACAAGCCCTACATGACTGATGACTGGAAATCAACGGATACCCTGTTTTCCTTCGGCCACGACATTGAAGGCGCCTGGCTGCTGACGGAAGCCGCCGAAGCTTACGGAGGCAAGGAACTGGTGGAAAAATGCAAGCCGATTTCCGTGCGGATTGCCGATGCATGCGCGGACGGCATCAACCCGGACACAGGAGGCCTGTATGCAGAAGCCAACGAGCACGGACTCGTAGACCGTCAGATGTCCTGGTGGGTGCAGAGTGAAGCGGTCATCGGCTTCTTCAATGCCTTCCAGTTGACGGGTGATCCCAAATATCTGGCGCTGACAATGAACGTAGTCGACTACATCAGGAACTATGTCTCCGACCATAGCGACGGCAAATTCCGGGAATGGCTCTCCAGAGGAGACCTGGATCCCCAGGACGGAGACAACGAATTCAGAGTAAACGCCTGGAAAGGCCCCTACCACAACGGCCGTATGTGCATGGAACTGATTGAACGCATTGCAAAAATGCAGGCCTAAAACGCCGTTCCCGAAATAGATGCCGTAACTGGCATAAGTTTTCTTTCCGAGGAAACCGTTCCAACGGGAATGCAGACTGGGTAAAAACGGTTGTTTATTTGCCGCCAAGGGATGAAGCCTGCCATATGGTTTCATCCATTTCCATTGGAAATCAAACGGGAAGGAATAAAATATCTTGTGCCTGTCCGCAAGGTACAGATGGTCCCTGTCTCCAGTTCTTATTCCAAACCGGATAATTTCTTCATCTCGGGAAAACGCCGCTCTTCTAATGAAAAACCTTCCTTCTTCCGCATTCCGTCCGGGCAAGGAAACCTTCCCCGGAAGGAAAAATAAGACGCTTCTCTGCAAACCGTGCCGAATGTCTGCTCAAGAATGAAGAATGTGCGGACGGACAAGAAGAGACTGCGGCTCCTTCTGAAACCTCTGTAAAACAACAGGCTCTGCATGCTGTCTGCTTCTTTATTGTCATGGGGGCGGCAACTTTCCCGTATCACCTTACTACAAATATGGGGTATTTTTCAAAGTCGGCAATGGAATTAATTTAAATGGACATAATGGATGCTTTCCCAGATGAAACAGGCATTTGAAGCTTCATGGAACAGAGGGGATAAAATGCTGATCTTTATCGAAATCATTAGAGAATAGGCAACTGGACGCACTCGGCACGGTTCTGCCTGTCTAACGGGGCCGACTTCTGCGGAAAAGATGATCAATCATGGAATATCCGCCAAGTTACAAAATCGGATATCGACCGAGGCCACACGGCAATTTCGGAAGAACGTATGACAATCCTGAACAAGCGGAAAAAAGCGCGTTAATGTCTATTCCAAAAACTGTGTTGTCTATTGAGCTACAGAAACTTAATATGTTAGTCGCTTTGTGCCGACATAGGGAAAAGTGTTGTGCAGAATAAAATAAACCCCTTCATTTAAATTACATACAGATGATATCGAACATTTTCACCAGAACTTACTTTAACATAAACAGTAAAAAATATTTTCAATGAAAAACTTTTTCCTCATTCTGGTGGCATTTGCAGCTTGCAGCTCGGTTCAAGCCGAGTTGCTGTCCCATTTCCTTGACGGGCAGCCAAGCCCTTATAACCACGCTGCCACAGTACCCGGCATTGACTCTTCGGGAGGCAGCCAGATGACTACTTATGAGGGGGCCATCACTTCATTCACCTATAGCAGAAATCTGGATATGATCAACTTCCCAACCGTATCGGGTGGCAATGGCAACTATTGGGCCCTGTTCAATGATCATACAACGCCGAGCGACACCCCCCACTATGACAAATCATATATTCAATTTTCAACCAAGGCAGAAGGAGGAAAATCCCTTGATTTATATAACATTACATTTGATTGGGGAGCGGCTGTCCTGGAACCGACAACAGTAACTTCACGGTTCGGATTTGAAATTTTCGCCAACATAGGCGGAGAGGATTGGATACCTCTTGGCCTGACAAGCCAGCGAGGCGTCATTAATGTTGGAACAGATGCAGGATTCAAAACTTTTGATCAAAGTGTATCTTTCGACTTAACTTCCTGGAGTCAAACCTATAGCAACATAAACGAAGTCACATTCAGAATTGCTTTTGCCAACACGACCGAAGATGTTGAGGAAAGTTTGGCGATTAGCAACATACGGCTCAACGGCATGGTGCGTGATGCTATTCCGGAGCCTTCGACCTCCATGCTTGGCTTGCTTGCTTTCATTGGCTGTCTCGTTCGTAGAAAAGTCCGGCCAGCTTAGAATGAGACAAGTTGCAACAGCAATAGGAAAAATTCTCGATCCTTCTTATTTTCTAAACTATACGCTGGACAAACAATCTACAAACGCTAACCAGGCCTTAGAATTCTCTCATTTGAACCGACTCCAATTTGGGGTATGGGCTACTAAAACCAGAACAGGAACTCCATGTCTTTCAGAAGGAATGGGTAAACCATGCAGGAAGAAAGGAACAAAAGCGGCTCCGGCCGCCTTATGGAAATCTACCTGGAATCCGTCTTGTTCATCCTGCCCCGGGATTCCAGGGGGTAATCGAAAAACGGGCACCAGTTATCCATGCGGTGCACGACATCCTGAATCCGGGTCTTAACCTTCTTCCCCTGGGAATCCCGCAGGCACCCGCGCGCGCCGGTACGCGGACCGGAGGGAAGCTTCTCCTTTAAGGTCATTCCGTACCGGAGGCGGCTGCTGGAAGGGTCTGATGATATTACAATGCGAACAACATTTTACCGTTCAAGCTGACGGACTTAATCTCCAGAGGCTCTTCCCGGCTATTCACTAGGGAAAAACCGTAATTGCCCGGATCAAGAATCGTCCTGGTATCCAGCGCCAGAGGAGGCACAGGCGCGAAAAACTTTACGCCTACCGTCCAGTCCTGCCCTTTCCTGCCGATGGCATGGGCGACGGGATGGATGGGCTTCCATTTCACGCCTTCCACCATCACCTTATACATGACGTATCTGGCATACTCCGCGTAAAGACGGAACATGGGAGCCGTCAAATGCACCCCGTCGCTATAGGTGAAATGATACATGGGCGTGGCCATGATGTACCGGCTGTCCTTCTCCAGGGCCAGATCCAGCTGGGCCACGGCAATGACAGGGTAATCCGTGGGATTCTGGACAAAATAATTGAGGTGGGAAGAAACCTGGTACCCGAAGCACAGCACGTCATTCTTCTGTCCGGTGACGGCCTTGGCGTCCGCGTCAATATCCTGAATCAGCGCGCATCTTCTCTTTGTACCATTCCCTTGTTTTTCTGTCCTGCTGGTCGGTTTCCCCCTGCGTCCACAGGAAACAAGGCATGGAAAAGGTCTTTCCAGCCTTGTCCGCCAGCTCGCGGCCCGCTGTCAAATCATCCAGAATGCGCTGATAGGGAGCGTTGCTTTTGGAAAGAACACCGATGCTGACGCCTCCCACGCCGTCGGCAGAGCAGAGGAACCGGACCCTGTCGGCCTTTCCGGCATCGCGCTTCTTCAGCAGGTGCATGAAATTACCGGATGCTCCGGAAACGGGCGTCTCCCCCCTGGCGCCGTCCGGAGAAACTCTCTCCACCAGAGGAACGGCGGCGCTCCGGTCATTGCCGCCCTCAAAAGGCCGCACGCCGCCCTTGAACATCAAATTTCCGTCCTTCTGCTCCGTGGTCACGACCGGCTTGGCCGTCCACCCTACGGAAAGCGACTACCCATAGGACGGCAGGTAATTCCAGTCCGTTAAAACGGGCTTCTGAGCATAACTACAAGGGACACCCGCCATCAATAGACAGAAAAGCACCCCGGAACGGACACATATATTCATCTTCATAATAAGACCACGCCATCATGAGCATGTACGGCCGGGTACTCATTAAAATTTCCATGCGGGGAAGAAATCATCAGGAAACGATGAAACTTGATCATCCCTGAAAAGGCGGCATTCTAAAACATTAACCATCAGCTATAACAACACGAAACAGCTGCGGCCTGCCCCCATTGATGAAATAAAAATGTCGGGAGCCTTTCCGTTTTCCGGGCCGATTTTCACCAACGAAGTCTGCCCGGAAATAAATCCTTTGTTACGACCCCAGGCATTTGGGAAACTTCACGCTGTCTTCAAAATTCAGCCCGCTCGGTTTTGGCCGGATTTCCCTTTCTCACGGAGAAACCAACGGTCTAATCAATAACCAGCTTTTTCAGCGTCTCCCTGTCTTCGTCGAGCACTACGGTTCTAAGCGCATGTTCATAGCACTGGCGGGAGTATTTCCGGGCTTCTTCCTTGAATTGCCCGTTATCCAGGTTATACAGCTCGGCAAAAGCCTTCAACAGCTTGATGTCAATAACCGTAATGCCTCCTTCATCCCGAAGGATAGGGGCAAAAATATCCGAAAACAGATTGGAGACAGTTAAAGGAGGCACCCAGACTCTCTCATGCTTCACCTCGGCATGGCGTTCCGCCTGGGCGTAATTCGTCAGCAACCGGACGCCCCGGTTGATAATATCAATCCCTGTTCCGTAATCATTGACGGCCGCGGACAAGGCCCGGGCGGCAATTTCAGCAAGTACGCACAATCCGAATCTGGGATCCTGTTCAAAATTGCGCTCATGGCCAATCACAAAAGCTCCAAGCAGTTCACGCCGGGTTTCATTTGACACAGGCTTGTCAGCATAAACCAGAATCGAGGTAACGGAAACGAAATCCCCCGGCAGCGCAACAACGTAAATATTAAGATCCTTATCTCTGGAAAGGTGGTCCAGCTTCTCCATGTCAATATATTGGATATTGCCTGTCTGATCGCTCCTGACGGGAACGGCATTTTCCGGAATATCAAGCTCCCGGTCAACCAGCGGATTAGCCCCCAGATAGGGTTCCTTGGCGCGTGCCAGCAACGCTTTCCGTGTGACCCCTTCCACAAGCTCTGAAGTCTCGCCCACCCGGCCAAGCCGGGATAAATGCTCAATCCACCGGATGAGCGTAACCAGAATAATGGCAATCACTCCCAGGGTGACAACGAACAACACGACTCTTCCTTTCTGGTCGTACATGCCGGAATTCAGAAAGATGATCGCAATCAGGCTGAAAATGAAGGACCCGATGAACGTGGAAAGTGCATTCTGGGCAGTAGAATCTTCCATCAACAGCTTGGTGGCTCTGGGTGTCACGCTTGACGTAGCCGCTGCATAGGCGGAAACAACCGTGGTTAAAGAAAAAGTCGTAACCGCCAGCATGCTTGAAGCCAGGATATTTAAAATCGTATCGACCGTATCGGCTCCGATCTTCTGAAAAATATCAAATGGTACAAACTCACCCAGGTAAATCGATGCAATAGCCGTAATAATAGCCAGTAGCGCAAAATAGGTAGCCTTGACCCAAAGCAGCTTGTTAGCCCGCAAAAACAATAACCTGATTTGGAAAATGAAGGACCCTTTCATCAGAAGCTGGAATTGGAAAAACGGTTGAAGGCTACTCTCCTGTTAAAACAGTATCGAAGCCTCTCCGTTCAAGAATAAGACTCTCAAGAAGAAGGAAAGGTGTACCATGTTACAACTTTAATGTCCCCAAGGAGAAACCAGCGCCATGGAACGCCATGAACTGGGAAGCCCCGCTAACATGTTCTGAACCTGGGAAAAATGCTTCACCCGAGGCAAATGGCTCAAGCATGACAGCAGCGAATGCCCCTGTCACGGCAACCGCAGCAGGGGGAGGCCAGGGATTAAAACAATGGAAGCCTTCAAAATCACACGCAAAGAAGATTGACAGTACCATACTGAAGCGCTCCCCTTCATCAAACAGCCCGGGCCTTGTGTTGAAGCCGGGTGGATTTCCGTTTGCCGGTAAAAAGAGGAATGGTGAAAGAAGAGGAAAACGGAGAGTGTAACTTCTAACATCGTAAAATCATTCACTCCCCACGTTGTTATGAACCGGATCATTTCATTACTCTCCCTTCCCCTGCTGTCGCTCGCAACGGTATTTGCCGCCAATACGCCGGAAAGTATCGGCAATGACCTCCAGCTATTCAAGGATACCTCCTGCACGGCCCTGAAACAGGATGTCAAGGATACTTCCGCCTTCCAGTCTGACACGATGAAGGAACTCGCGGACAAAATCCTGGCAGGCAACTACAAGCCGGACTACCTGTATGCCGAATACGAGGCCCTCCCCTCACCCCGCCAGACGGGCAAAAATCTCAGAATCGGAGATGGATTCAGCAAATACGACAACATGACGGGCGTCTACCTCGAAAAAGGGCAGCACGTCGTGCTGGTCGGCAAGACGGATGGGCGTGAAATCAGCCTCCTGCTCCCGAACCTGATGCGCAAGCCGGCCGAAGGAGTGCAGCCGACGAAAGACCCCAACGGCTGGGGACTGCACAAAAAGCAAATTCCCCTCAAGGAAGGAATCAATATCATTGATGTGGAAACGCCCGCCAACGCCTACATCAGCTACTTCACCAATGATGCCGATACGGCTCCAAAAATCCCCGTCCATTTCGTGACGGGCAAGGCCAACGGCTATTTTGACACCACCCGGGGCGATACTAATGAAGACTGGGTACGCCTGCTTGACCAAGCCGTCTCTCCGATCATGGACGCCCGGGGAAAATACATCCAGGTTGCCTACCCGGTTGAATTCCTGAAAAAAATCACCAGCGACCGCGGGACAGAACTGATCAACGCCTACGACAAACTGATCGGCATCCAATACCAGCTGATGGGCCTTGAGAAATACGGCAAAATCCCGAAAAACCGCGTCTTTGCCCGTGTGAACTTCAACTACTACATGTTCCGCGATGGCGATGGAGTCGCCTACCTGGGAGACAACGGCACCATGCGGATGGTAACCGATCCGGAAAACGTCCTCAAGGGCGACGCCTGCTGGGGCTTCTCCCACGAAGTAGGTCACGTCATGCAAATGCGCCCAATGACCTGGGGCGGCATGACGGAGGTCAGCAACAATATCTTTTCTCTGCAAGCCGCCGCCAAAACAGACAACGAAAGCCGCTTGAAGCGCCAGGGCAGCTACGACAAAGCACGCAAGGAAATCATCGACGGAAAAATCGCCTACCTGCAATCAAAGGACGTTTTCAACAAGCTGGTCCCCCTGTGGCAACTCCATCTCTACTTTACCGAAAACGGGCATCCCGACTTCTACCCTGACGTCATGGAATACCTGCGCAACAACGCGGGAAACTACGGAGGGAATGATACCATCAAATACCAGTTCGAATTCATCAAAGCATGCTGCGACGTCACAAAAACCGACCTGACCGACTTCTTCGAGAAATGGGGCTTCTTCAAAACCGGACAATTCCATGTCGGCGACTATGCTAATTACGATTTCACTGTCACCCCCGAAATGGTGACTGAAACGAAAAAATGGATTGCAGATAAAGGCTACCCGAAACCTGAAACTGATATCATCGGAATAAGTGAATAGAATTATTAAGAAATCCTAATTATTCCTCATAAAAGTCATAATATGCCTGTCTCTCAGTAAAAAATGGAAACCTTTTCTCCATTAGAAAATGTATCAATTGGAAAAAGTAGAAAGTCTATTTAGTCATTCATAAGGAAAAATTATTTTTTGCGGTAATTTTTCAGATTTGAGTATGCTTATCCTCACTATTCCTCTGGAATCCTTATAAACGATCCTGAAGTTATTCAAAATAAATTACCTCTGCCAACAAGAATAACATCATACGATTTAGCGGAAAATCGGCAACATTCCTCCAATACGAAGCTATTTTCAAAAAATCATTTCCCTATGGTCCAACAAACCAGTTTCATCTTTTGAAGTAAAAGAAATTCAGGACAACTAATTCTAGTAGTTTTCTACAGGAATTAAAGATAATTGGCAACAACAAAAAATAAAAAACCTGTACAATCAATCATAGAACAAAGATCAGAAATTTGTAAGGTACTATATGGCTTGTTCTTCCTGGTTATTCTCTTAGTCTCCCCAAGTAATTTCTAACATCTGATGTATAGACTTCTTAATTTTTTCTAGAAGCAGAAGAATGACTCTCATCTTTCAGAATAAATCAAGATCTATTTTCATCTTAAATATTTTTTCTATAATAACCTCACTCCATGTATCTATATTCATTTTATAAACGTCGTTAACATTTACAATATGCCCACTTTTAGATTTTCCTGTTTTCATGGTAAATTCATCCGATGTAAGTTTGAATTTTTTATTCTCTAAATCCATCTCTATAGTATAACAAATTGCGAAATGCTGCGCATTTCGTTTACCATCGGGAGTACAAATAATAAAAGGGCGAGAATCACGGATCGATAAGGATTCTCCAATTTCTTCTTGTATCTCTCTATGAAGAGTTTGTTTCATTGTTTTAAATATATCTTCATTAGGATCATCACGGTCTTCAATGCGAGAATGACCACCTATATAACAAAGAATTTTATCACGTTCTTGTGAATTTTTAGAAATTTTTTTAGGATTCTTTTTTACAATCAATAATTGATTCCTTTCTTTATTTGTAATGACAGCTATAACAATTGGTTGTATACAAGATAAATCCTCTTCGACAACATTTCTATTTTCAAATTTTAATTTTTTTCTTGAAAATAGAGATAAATCATCATGTATTTTTTTCTTTAGTATAGCATTTTTAATTGTATCGTCAAAATATCCTATTTTTTCTATCAAAAGATCTTGTAGATTATTAAGTATTTGAGTTGTAACTTTATAACTAACAATATTTGGCAAATTATTAGTTTCATCTGTGTCGGTTGTAATTTGTTCAATTTTTCTAAAAAAAGAACCAAATTTAGAAATAGAATTTCCTATCGAATCGTTATATTCTTTGAGTATCGTTTCTTGCATGATCGACCCTCTTTTTTCTGTCAATAGATTCGAATATTCTCTAACTATTGATGTATCTGGTTTTACAGAAAATACATAAATAAGATCTATATTTTTCCTCCATATGTCCATCCGTATAAATTTTGTCAATATGTCATATGAATCATCATCTAAATAAGGAGATTTTCTTGAAGGATACGTATTCAACCATGTAAACCAACATAACGCATCAAAAATTCCTCTATCACATATAATAACATCTATTTTATCTTTACCATGTTCGAGATTTTCTAATATCTCTGAAATAGCAGATGTCAATGTCCATATATTGAAAAATGGATGTCTTTTATTTTCGATAGGACAAATGCTTGCTCTTTCGGTCAAAAGAACGGTCTTGAAGCCATTTCTTTTTAAAAAAATATTTAAAGAAGTAATGGTAGTGGTCTTTCCAGATTTAGGACTGCCACAAAATTCTATTAAAAGAGGTCTTCTTTGTCCTCTTTCTTGTTTCAAAGATAAAACTTTAGAGGCAAGTTCTTCTAGCTCTGTTATCGTTTTTTTTCTATCCATTTTAACTTTATTTAAATATTGATGTAACTTTATCAAAACAATTTTTATCTAGATAGTTTAAGATATCTCCAGAAGAAAATCCTGCAAAAAAAGATAATAACATCACTAAATAGATGTATCCACTATTTAATTCTTCATCAATAATTGTAACTATCTGAAATCCAGTTCTTAACGATAGAACAATTAGTAAACTAAATCCAATTGCAAATATTGGTCTCAGTAAATAGTAAGCTAAAACTCCAATTTCTTCTTTTTCCTGATCAACTTCCGGTGATAAAAAAACTTGATTTATACACGATTTATAAATTTTTCTCATATAAAATATGGTGCAACCCACTAAGGATGCTCCAATACCTCCAATAATTGCGATATCCGATATTTTTAAAAAAGAAATAAAACTAATTAAATGGTACAATAACCCCATGATAATTAATACAATACCTAATACATTCAGTGCTACATAATATATAATTACAAATATAATTTTTTTTACAGATAAGTAAAAATTAATTTTTTTATCTCCATTACCTTCCATATTCTATAATACAATAGAATTATTGGACATTGTGGATTTGTCAATCAAATTTTCCCATTTCTTCCCCATGTCTCTTCAAACAAAAACCGCAATATACTCATTACGAACATATTGCGGAAAATTGATGGCGGACAGGGAGGGATTCGAAGCCTCGAATTATTGATTATAAGTGGTTAACAGCGAATTCACTGGACTGAAAATGGATGCTTTTGGGGTGACATTATGTAAGTTATTCATTACAAATGCTTCTTAATTTCATGGGAAGGCCATTTCCTTTCACCTCTTCCCCCGTATATCTTCCGGTATCTCTGGCCCAACAACTCCTTCCTGCATGGTTCTGGTGAGACCAGAATTTCGACTTGCCATGTTCTTTCAAATGTTCTAAAAGTACACATATCATTCATCCAAGTGTGTACTTTTGACTCATGACTATCCCTGCTCCAATCAAAGATTTTTTCCGTAACAAAGGCGGAGTTGTCCGGCGGGGGGAACTTCTTCCTGCGCTGATGACCGCAAGAATGCTGCAGAAATATATGGAGATGGGGATTATCCGAAGATGGGGACGAGGCTTTTACTGTCTTAACGATGAAAGCCTGCCTTACGAGCCGGAAATGCTCATGGTTGCCAGGAGATATCCTGCTGCGGTTATTTGCCTTGTGTCGGCGCTTTCATTCCATGACATGACGACACAAATTCCCCATGCGGTTGATATTGCCATTCCTTACCAGGGGAATGCTCCCAGGTCTTCCTATCCACTCGTGCACACATTCCGGTTTCGTGATGCCATTTATGAAGCGGGCATTGAAACACATGACATGCAAGGAGTGCCTCTGAAAGTCTACAATATGGAAAAGACTCTGGTGGACGTGTTCCGTTTCAGGAACAGGGTCGGAATGGATGTGTTTCTGGAAGCCCTCAAAATGTACGCGAATAATCATCCCGTCAATCTTCCCCTCATTCATGAATATGCCGCTCTTCGCGGAGTTACCCGAACGATCATGCCTTATCTGGAAACACTCGTATGAGCAAGGAACATCCCGCCAACAAGGCCGCTTCAATAAGAGACAAGCTTTACAACCTGTCTCGGAAAAGCGGACGGAATTTCCAGGAAATCGTTCAGTACTATGCGATGGAGAGATTCCTGTACCGTCTGGGACAATCTGAATTTCAACATAGTTTTGTCCTCAAAGGAGCGCTTATGCTGCGCGTCTGGAATGTTCCACAGGCAAGGGCAACAATGGATATAGACTTGTTGGGCAAATTGGATAATAGCGCTTCATTCATTGAGGCGTGCATTCAAAAGATTCTGGACGTACCCGTGCCGGATGACGGGCTGTCATTTGATCCAGAGTCGGTGACTTCCATGGAAATAACCCAGGAATCGGATTACCGGGGACGCCGCATTTTGTTTTTCGGGTATCTGGAACGGATGAGAATCCGGATGAAGATTGACATAGGCTTTTCCGATATTGTTCTGCCGGCTCCCATTCCCATTCATTTTCCTACGGCGCTGGATATGGATCCACCCATGTTGCAGGGATATACACGGGAAAGCGCTATTGCTGAAAAATTCCATGCCATGGTTTTCCTGGGACTTCAAAATTCCAGGATGAAGGATTTTTATGACATTTATGTTCTGTCCAGCCATCATTCGTTTGAAGGAAATCTTCTAAGCCGATCCCTCCAGGCTACTTTTGAAAGGCGCCATCTGGATATTCCATCCTCTTTGATAATAACGTCTTCTTCATTCCTGAAAATGAAGGAGGTGCAATGGACTGCCTTTCTAAAGAAATTTCCCGTCTCTCTGCTTTCCGGGATTCCGGTTCATTTGAAAGAGGTCGTTCAAAGGATTTCGTTTTTCCTGCTACCTCCATGCGAAGCATTATTGTCCAAGGCTTCTTTCGAGAAAACCTGGAATCCGTCGACTGGCAGCTGGGATGAATCAATGTCGTGAACCGTCACTTCTTCTGAAAGGTTTGTTGCTATTAAAACGGAAAGATTCCCCCCAGTGAAGGAGGGAATCCATGCCGTTCTCCGGGATGATCCTAGAGGGCTTTGACCTTGTAGTAGTACTTGTGTTCGTCCAGGGTTTGTTTGAGCGAATCAATCAGGTCCGTCCTGTCTGCCGGTATGTACACGGCGTCATGGAGGCTGATGCAGACTGGATGATTCCGGCAGAACTCCCGGAGGATATCCTCGTAGTGGAACAGGGTATGGGAAGATTCCAGATCGTCGATCGCCTTGATGAAGGATTCCATTTCATCGAAGTAGTCGTCGGTGAGGAATTCCCTCAACTGGTTTTTACATCTGGTAATCCATCTTTTATCGGCAGTACCTGACAACAGGGAGAAAATCCATGTGATAAGTTTCTCCTTGGTTTCTTCCCTTTCGTCTTGATCTGTAGGAAGCAGGGTATTGGTTTTGATCGCTTCGAGCATTTTCATGCATTGGCCGCGTGCAGCAAGGCACTGAACAATGGAATTGGTCAGGTCAATTTCCACCATGTCAACTCCATAGACATTTTTGAATACATGCTTCCTGATAAATGAAGGCATTGGGGTGAACATGTTGTAAACCCGTGGATGCTCATCATTTTGGCTGTATGCATTATCGAAACGCTTGCCGGCAATTTCAGAAACAAAAGCAGTTTTGTTATTTGGCTTTCTTTTCCTAGCATTTTCAATAAGAGCCTTGAACGCCGGTGAGTTGGTCTCAGCCTTGAAGATGGAATTCAAGTTATAGGATTTGAGGATGCAGGGATGAACCGGGATGGATTCAATGCCAAGGCTGGTTAGTGCCTCTTCAAAGATAGGGGTGATCTTTGTCCTGGTTTTCTTGTTGAGGGAACCATCCTTGATATTGGGATTGAACAGCATCCTGTAGAGGCCGTGTTTGACCTTGTTGACAGGAATGGTGAAGTAGACGTATTCCTTGGGAGGAAGTATTGGCGCCAGTTCTCCGTTCTCCTGGACGAGAGGGAGGGCGTTCAACAAGTTCTCGGCATCTACTTGCTTCATGTCCTTTTTGAGCATTCCGATTTTCTCAGCCGTTTGATTGGCGTTAATGAGTTTGGAATTGTTGATGATGGTTTTTGTGACACGGGTGTTGGTTACACCCATCAATTTATTATTATTTTTAATAAACATTCTTCGTAGTATCCGAATGTTCTTTTTATTCCTAAGTGCTCTTTTATTATGGAAATATACATCCTCTAAAATACCTTATAATAAGGATATAATGAAAATCTTATTGATTCATTCGCCCGTTCCCTGTATGGATGTTCGCAGGTAAAATGAGGAAAAGGAAACGGCCATTTGTCCCGGCGGATAAGCAGGACACGAGGAAGCTGACTGCGGAAGAACGGGAAAAACTCCGCAGGAAGGCGGTATTGCTCTATAAGAGGGAAAATCCTGTTCCGGCCATTGCAAGGAAACTGGGTATACGTCCTGCGACTGTCTATAGATGGATTAATAATTACCTGAACGAAGGTCCTGTCAAATACAGGGAGAATAAGAGGGGGAGGTATCCTATCCCAAACAAATACACTCAAAAACCATGGAATGAATTTGTCAAGGAACTCAGGGAATATTGGGCAACCCAGGAGAAGAAGAAGCCGGGAGTCCCTGAAAATATATTACTATACAGGGGTAAAGAGTTCTTTGAATGGTGTTCCGGACTGACAGAAGGAACCAGGTACGTTTATTACTGCCAGATCAGGAGAAAGCTGGATGAACTGAAAATCCGCGAAAACGACTCGGTTACGCTACAGGACAGGGATTTTCTTCGGAGGCAATACTATGATCCGGGGCACCATCAAACCGGATGGATGAAGTACTGCATGTTCCTACTGGGAAGGCCGTTCAAATCCAACAGCAGGAACATCTGGTTCAAGGGAATTTAATTCTCAATGGATTTGAAGGCATGCAGACAATTTCCGGGTATCCGTCCGGTATTATAGCAAGGGGAGCATTCCGCTAATTCTTACAAATTATTCTGGATAATTATTCAGAATAAGCTGTTTGCTCTCTTCGGGGTATTTCCTGATGCACAAAAGACTATTTTTTGTAATATGCTGATAGCAATTTCATTATACAAAAAATGGTCTCATACAATGTATATATAAAATAAATGGAGAAGGAATTTTTTCCCGTATACCTGATACATGCCCAAGGGAATTTGCCCATAACGGAGCCTGGTCTATCCCATACGGATTTGGGAACATGTACTCCAAGACAGCTGTCTGCCAGTTTTTGAGCTCAATAGGAAGAATGGAGATATTTTAGTAATAAGGACATAGGACTTCATTTCTGATGAATAGATGAGTCCCGTCTAATTTGACCATGGCGGAGTCCGGATAGCCCCCGATGGAGTTGGGAATCCTTCTCCCAAGACAACTGTCCAGGGCATGTTTTTTACATAAAATGGATATGGAAAGAATGTGGAATACTCATGATCAATGGAATAGGAACAGCAGGTTCAAGTTATTCAAGGCATGGATCATGGAAATTGTTCCATAAAGAAGCCTGGATTGCCCTATATGGATTTGATGGGAATAGGCCAAGTGTGCCCACTGGGGGAAATTGAACCTGGATTCATTCCATTATTCAAATAACTCGCTGGGCATGTATTGCGTAATACAGTTTCAGGGAGACTGCCGGAAATCATCCATGTAAAATTGTCCCACTATGATTTTGGCGACAAAGATTCATTTCAAATACGGCAGTCCTTCCTATCCAAATGAACAAGATATCCAGTCCATTTACCTGTCAGGAGAAGGATTGGAAGGGTTTTATCCCAAGGAACAAGTTTACGACATGCTTGTTCAAGGAAAGATTATCAGGGGCAACATTTACCCCTATCCTGCATTGGAAGAAATGACGAGTTTCAAGGGAGAGAAGTATGTGCGTTCCATGCCTAACGAAAGCAAGCACGACAATCTGCTCAATTTGCCCCGCGTGTGATTTTGTTTATGCCGATTCTCGTTTCGATATAGACAAAAGGTTTTGTGTGTATTGTGCAATAGTCAAACAGGGCACTTCACATGCAGCCTCCGATTGGGAATCCGGTTAATCCAGATTGAGTGAATCAACGTATTCAGGCGTAAGTTTCCAATAGAGTTCCGCATCCTTTTTCCTGGTAGGCTTGTAGTAATGCTTCCGTATCATCTGGATGCTGTTGCCCATTTCATCGGCTACGCTGGCCATGTTTCCGAAACAGGTAACTTTATAGGTGCAGTAGCTGTGCCGGTATCCGTTCTGCTTGGCTTCAACGTATTCAGGGATTGTTCTCCTGAAGGCGTCATAGATGCGGTCGACATGTTTTTTGCATCGTCCGAAATCAAAGACAAGTCCGTTGGTATGTTCACATGTAAGAAGCCATTTTTTGGCAACGTTGGGGAGATGGACAATGCGTCTTCCGGTTTTTCCTCCTGACAGGTAAAAGTCTCCGTCTTCATCGGGATTGCTCAAATCCAGTTCCTCCCATGTAATGTATTCAAATTCGGACAACCTGACTCCGCAGAACATGGCGATGACCAGCGGAGCGAGCATTTTGTTTTGATGTACCTTCGTGTAATGGAGGATTTGGACGGCTTCATCGACTGTATAAATGCCGGGTTCAGGACGTATAGCCTTGGGGCATTTGATGTTGGTCATGTCGATTTCACACCATTTGAAGAACGAGATGACGGCCGCCCGGTAATGCTGGCGTGTCTTTTCTGCTATATCCAGACCATAGAGCCATTTTTCCACTTCATCCTTCTGGATGGTGCTGACGATTTTCTTTCCGAATACTTCCTTGAAGACATTGACTCTTGAGAGGGTGAGGCGGATGTTTTCCCTGTTGGATGCCGTCAGGAGCTTGTGCTTTTTCCATTCCTTGAAGAGATCCCCGACCCTCCTGCTTTGCTTGGGATGGGCGACGAAGCTCATGTATCTTCTGATGAATTCAGCCAGGGAGATGGAAGGATTGGTTTTGTAGAAACGGTCGATCATAATCCTGTCTTCGGGATCGATGATTGTTTCTTCTACAAGCCCAGTTTGGGAAAGTTCTTCTTCAAGGATTCGGCATTTTTCCAAACCTTCCTTCCTGTCCTTGACCCTGCATTTGTTGTTCCTGGTGGAACCGTCGGGGTTGATGGTGTTCCAGTAGACGCGAAACCTTCCGTCGTTCTCCTGAACCAATCTGCATAATTTGAACTTCTTCGCTGCCATGTATGAGTTAATTATACCGTGAAAACAGGAGTTCGTATGCGGTAAAACTCAATGATGGTCAATTATTTTTTGTCGTAAAATGAATCGGTTTTATTATCCGGCGATTCCCATTTTTGAAGCCGTAAAGGAGCAGGCCAACCAGAAGGAAATGGATAAGAACCAAATACCGATATTCTTCCAATTCAAGTCTCCTCCGTCAGCTCCTATGGCGTTTCCCCTACCCAGAAATTGATACAATCGGTATGCGTCTCCTATTTTGGTCAAACATCCCAACAGGAGGTAAAATACGATGCTTTTCAATGAACCAGCCTTGCCCGGTTTGTCATCCGCATACCGATGAGTGGATAGCGTGTTTCCCTGATGGTCGCAAATGAAGAGGGCGTTTCCTTTGAGTATGGAGACGACCTCAGAAGAGAATCCCAAGAGTTTTCCTTGTTGAGTGAACAGGATTTGTCCTTCAGGAGATATTACGCGGACATGTGTTCCTTGCTGGTATGCAACTCCGATCATGAATCCATCATGTCATGAACCACGGGATTCGTAAGCGATAAAATACAATGACTGTCAATTATTTTGCCGTAATGATCAGTTATTTCCCTGGCTTGATAGGAGGAATATCCTGACAGAAAAAAGCTACATCCCTATTCAGTTTTTCTGCGATTTCGCAGATGGTATAAAATGTGATGTTGCGCTCTCCCCTTTCAATGCTGCCGTAGTAGCTTCTATCCAAATTGGTAACATGCGCAAATCCTTCCTGAGAGAATCCCTGGGCTTTTCTCTCGTTTCTGATCCTTTCTCCTAATTCCTTGAGTACATTTTGCTTGGACATTTATTCATTATCGCAGAAATGAGAAATTTATGTCCACGGTCTAAAATACCTCTTTACAGTTGTGGAGATACGCGATATTCAAACGCTATCACCTACTAACCAAGGAGAATGAACAACCCACATCAATTATGAAGTTACACCTGCCTACAGTACTGCTGGCGGCCGTGCTTGCCTGCATCTCGCAACCGCTCATCGCTACGGAAACAATCAACCTAAATACCCATAACTGGGATCAGTATGTCGGAGATTATGGAAATCCAGGATCTCCTCAATTTGATAACGTCAACCTAAGCCTTGACGGCAATTGGTCTGTTAATCTTGATAAATTTTACGGTCCATGCTGGGGATCAACGGATGACGGTTCCTATATGTTGACAGGACAAGGTACTATGGATTTCAAAAATGATTCCTTTATTATATGTGGAGGATCTTCCGATTGGCCTGATTCATATAATCCCCCTACTGGTAACGCCAAATATACCATCAGTTCTGGTATCGTTTTAAAAAATGTATCATTAGACGCACAGTTAGGGGCACAAGTGAAATTCAATGGTTCCCTCGAAACGAGCAACAAAGAATCTCCCTGCTCATTTTTTGTTGATTCTACTGTTGATGGCCCTTTATCTATCATTGATTTGAGAAACGCGACGATTAAGGATAACGACTTTGTTAATTTGGAATTTTGTCGAGGAATTATTATCAAAGATCAATATACTGTATCAGCTAACCATGGACTTAAGATTTGGAATTATACTTCATCTCAAGGAAGTGGGATTCTACAGGGGAATCTCATTCTTTCGGATGGCGGTGAGATAGCTCTATTTACATATGGTGGTCACAAATATTCTAACATAACTATAACTGGAACTTTATCTATTACAGGGAATACAACAGTTGATTTCCACTCTGTTTCTTCTCCGGAAGATGGTTTCACTAGCCCCGAGACGGGGACAATTGTATTTTACTGTAAAGATATTACTGGTGAAACTAGCCTTTTGAAGATTACTGAAAGTTATCGTGGAACCACCACAGTTTCCCGGAACATTAGTGACAAGAAATTCGTATCCATTGCTCAAACTGATGGTCGCTATGCCCTAACGCTGGTTGACAACGGTTACAATCCAGGTCAACCGGAACAACCGGGAACCATTATTACCGACGGCAAAGCACCCGATACTCTTTCCAAGGATGTTGTCGTCTCTTTGAGTAATGGAGGAAACGTCGATGCGACGGAGGTTACCAGCGGACTCAACAATTCCTATGTCCATGGAATGGGAGGAAGCTTGGTGACCGGTGATTCACAAACATTTACCATGGCAGGATCAGACACCCTCGGATTCAGCATTGTTGGAGAAAATGGAAATGCAGGCGCAGACATTCAGGTCGGTCAGGTTGGAGGAAACATTACCGATGCCGCCATTGTTTTGACCGGAGGCAAATACGAATCCAAACAGGTCAATGTTCAGAGCGGTCTTCTGGAAATTGCTCAAAACACTGTGCTTGGAACGACTGATTCCATGCTGACCGTTGGAGTTTCCAATGGTTCAGGAAATACTGTCGCCGCTTCCGTCAACAACAGGGGAACAATCAACAATGATGTTACTATCAATTCAGGCGCATCCCTGGACAACAGGAATACCGTCAATGGAAATGTTCTGGTCAATGGATCATCCATTCTGAGCAACAATGGGACAGTAAAGGGAGAAGTGACAATTGCGGAAAACGGTTCTGTCAATGGCAGCGGTACATTCGCCTCGACCATTCTCCAATCCAACGCTCTGCTCTATGTCGGCAATAGTCCGGGATTCCAGCAGCACAATGATCTGACTTTGGATAATGGTTCAAGGCTTGGTTTCTACTTGGACGGGATTACTGCCGCTACCTTGGCGAACCATGGTTCAGGCACCTATTCCAATCTTTCCGTGACTAACATACTGAATTTGAATGGAACAGTGAATACCGAAGTAGAAGTTGGTCTTGGCATTTTGGCCGCAGGAACGGAAGCGTTTACTCTGGATCTTATCCAAACGGAAGGAACAGTTTCCGGGAACGGCGATTTTGTCCTTTCCCTGGATGATAAAAACCATCTACTGAAGGAAGGAAGCCTGCTCTGGAATGCGTCTACAGGGACATTGAGTTTTATTGGACAAGTGGACGAAGCTGTAGCTGCCGCTCTGGTCGGAAAGGACGGATCCAATATCGCCAATTCCTTGTGGTCGAGTACAAGCGTCGTCAAGAACTTCGGTCAAACGGCTGTTTCTCAATTCAAGGTCACCCAACCGGGAGATTCCAATGTATGGGTAAGCGGTTTGGGTGATTTCGTTACCATGAACTCCACCTCTCATGCAGACGGCTTCCAGTACAACGGAGGCGGGTATGCGACAGGGATTGACTACGCCTGGACGAAGAAATTCCGCGCCGGCATCACTTTTGGGCAGACATTCGGAACGTTCAAATCCGACGACAACCAGGCATCCGTCAAGCAGGACAGTATCATGACCGGCCTGTACGCCAATTATCTGGAATCCATCAATGATAATCAAAACCTGGGATTGAGCGGATATTTCGCCTATGGTTCCGTGGAAAACAAGGCAAACACCCTTGTCGGTAATTCCTCATACCTTCCCGGTCATGCAAAATGGAATGCCGATGTGTTCACATTTGGCCTTAAAGCCGATTGGAACATCAAAGTCACCAATAAGACCACATTGACGCCGTTCATTGGAATTGATTACGTCCATGGATCGCAGGAAAGCTTCACGGAAACATATTCCAACGGCAGCCGCCAATACAGGGACGGTAATATGCAGGTATGGAGTGTTCCGGTAGGCATCACGGTTAAAAAGGAAGTATCGGTCGGAGGAGGACAGCTTCTTCTTCCCGAACTGACAGTCGCCTATGTCGGTGATGTATCCAGAACAAATCCTTCGGTCAAATCCACCATTTACGGCATCGACAACAAGCACGAAGGAAGCAATCCTGGCCGAAGCGCCTTCATGATGAACGCCGGAACCAACTGGATCATCAACCAGAATTGGAGCGTAGGAGCGTTCTACACCTTGGAAGCCAGAAGCAGCCAGGTGAATCAATCCGCCTCACTTTCGGCAAGATACAGCTTCTAAATAGATAAATAACAGTCATCAAGGGATGGAATCAGCAATGGTTCCATCCTTTTTCATTTTTACACCTCTACTCTATTCCTACCATATAGGGTACGGCAAATGGCATGGTACCCCCGTCAAACCAAACACGCTCCCCCAATTGAAAGTCTATCCCTGTTTGGGCTCAGTCTATACAAAGGACTTTTCACATGGAGGGGGCACTTTCCCAAACACTTCAAAATTGTTTTTCGGAAAAATGGAGAACTTTTTCTCTATTAGGAAATGTATCAGGAATAAAAGGAGGAGAACCCATTTAGGCCCCCGCCTGGCAAAAATATTTTTGAGACCATTTTTCAGATTCACGCACGTTTCGCCAGTTTGAAGTCCTTATAAGCAATATTGACAAATTACTTCATCACGTCGAACCCAATCGCTTACAACCGCCTGAAATCACGGCATCATTCCTCCATGAAGATTTTATACGAAGCAGTTTTCAAAAAAATATTTTCCCCCGATCCTATGCATCTTGCTCCATCACATAAACCAAGAGATAGAAGGGTTATAGGTAAATTAATTCTAAATTGATTTCTACGGAAATTATTTTAGAAAGTAGGATAAACCCAAGGTAACAGGGCAAAAAATCCTCACAAACAATTCTGGAAACATTCAGAATAAGATAACAAGTTTACTGAAATAGCCATCAATTTCTGATATCCCAATTACCTAACCTGGAGTCTCTGACTGTCTGATACAATGGGGATATGGGAGGAGTAAAAGAAGGAATAAAATGAGTTTTCACATTCGCTAATATATCATAATGAGTAAGTTGTAAAAAATATAGTCTCATACAATGTATATAAAAGTATATGGGAGAGTTCAAACGTATACCTCAGTGTACCATGTATTTGTTTCAGAAGAAAATGCTTTCTGAATTCACAAGTAAATGGGAACAAATAAGTTATGAGAAAAACGGTCTCATACAATGTATAAGTAAAGAGGAAGAGAGAGATTTGCCCCAGTATACCTGTAGTTTGATTCCCTGAAAACATTACCATGGTCAATGTGTTTTGTACGAAGCTGTTTTCAAAAAAATCATTGGAAACAATTAATTCTGAAATGATTTCTATGGAAATAGTTCAGAATATTAGATCAATTAGAATAATAAGAAAAGGAGGAAATCTGAACGTATTTAGAGTTGTAATAACAATGGTACAGCCGAATATGGACAACGATTCAGAAGAAGATAATCCTGATTGGGATAAATTTTGGAGCTATGATCCTAGTCCAGAAGATCCTCATGAATTTGGAGAGTGTATGGAGGACTGGTACGACTATGATTGAAGAAAGGAACAGAAAGAAATTGATCGTAGGAAGAAAAAGGAAGAATGGGAAAGGTGGTTTACTACAATTGGGGATAAGGTTCCGCAGAATACAGGATTGTAATTACATGTAAATTTGTTATTGAGGCCTTATGGATGTTTTTTCTCCAGAGAAGCGAAGCCAAGTGATGTCCCGGATCAGAAGCAAGGACACCAAGCCTGAGAAAATTATCCGGTCAATTCTCCACAAACTAGGTTTTAGGTTCCGCATCAACCGTAAAGATCTTCCTGGCAAACCGGATATCGTACTACCAAAATACAAAACAGTCATTTTTGTGCATGGCTGCTTCTGGCATCAGCATGAAGGCTGTAAATATGCGGTAATGCCCAAAAGTAACACTAATTACTGGAAACCAAAGCTTACTAAAAATGTGGATAGAGACAAATTGAATGTAAAGAGATTAAATGAAATAGGTTGGAATGTATTAACGATATGGGAATGTCAAATTCCAACGATAACTAAATCCCCTCAAATTATAGAAGGAAAAATTAAAAAAGAAATTTATTGATTATCTGAAAAATTTATCCCTCTTTCATATTCCATATAATACTCTTCTTCATCAATTTTTGTGAATTTGACATATCTGCTACCAAATTTATCTAAGTCTTCCAATTCTACTTTTGTTCCTAATTCTAGTCCTAATTTATTTCTAAAATATTCACCAAATTCACTGTTATTGTACGTCGTTTCAATAGCTTTACCTTCATCTTGTGCGACAACACACACAAAAGGAAAGCCATCATTTGTTAATACAGAAAATGGTTGTCCTCTATCGGGAAAGAAATTTCTTAATTCTTTTGGTATATGAATATAAGCTTGATTGGGATTTCTACCCTCACGTTGTCCCCAGTTCAAACCCGCTCTATTGTGCATTTTCCCAGTTTTTTCAGAGAATAGAGGAAGGTATACGCTCTCTTTAGAAGGATATAATTGCGATTTATTGGGGTCATCAGCAGAAAAAAATGGAGCATTCACCGCTACATATTCTTCTGCTTCATCACAATGACAATAGAGAGAATGATGCAATAGGGATTGATAATATTCCAAAGCTTCAGTTGAATTGCATTCTATCCCTAATTCCCTCTGGTTTTTTAAAAATCCAGTGACTGTATAATTAGCTGTTGAAAGAAACGCCTTTACAGGGCGGTTGTCTTTTCTCCATACATAAAGTTTCGAGTGAACTGCAGGATATTGGCTGCTTATATATGAACAATTAAAATCTATTTCCTTATGTAATTTAATAAAATTCCTATGATGAATCTCTGAAACACCATATATAGGAGTCATTCCAACAAGAAGCTCAATTGCAATTTCTTTTCCTAACTTTTTACGTATACTAGAAATTTGATATTCAACCATCGCAGAGGTAGCAAAACCTGAAACAATAATCAGACTATCTGCCTCATTTGCTGGCCTTACTAACACCTCATCAAACAATTCGTTTTTATTTACAATCATTTCCATGGAATATTAGAATCTATAAATTGATAGGGTTCTCCCAGAATTGATTTTAATAATGCCTCGAATATTACCTTAACCCCTTGAGGAGGCACTGCCATACCTATTTGTTTTCGAACACTTTCTTTAGATCCCCGAAATACAAAATCATCAGGAAATGTCTGAAGTCTAGCTCTTTCTCTATTTGTTAGAGCTCTATTTTCCGAATAATGATAAACATGGGTTCCTCCTCCACCGCTCCCTGTTATAGTATAGGCTGGCTCATTGGCTTTTAGTCGCTTGTATATTTGACTAATTTTTGCGCCTTTCACATTTAATTGAAGATGAACAGGTATTTTAGCAGTAAATGCATTCTCTCCTTCTCTAATGTATTTAAGTCTTTCTATCACAATAGCTGATTGAACTGTCTGCTCATTATTCGCTACGTCGCTAGGTATATTTGCTAGTGCTTTTTTTACGGAAATATCTATTTGAGAAAAAGGAGCTGGAGATGGTATATTAAATTTTATATCAACATCATTTCTTATTCCTACAATAATAATACGATGGCGTTTTTGAGGAACTCCATATTCTTCAAAATGATAAAGATTTGGAAATAATTTGTAACCTTTTCCTGAGTTTTTAAATGCATCGAGAATGTACGAAAAAGCTTTCCCATCATTTGCACTTCTTAATCCACTGACGTTTTCTGCAATAAAATATTTAGGATTAAAAATATTTAATGCAGCTACGCAATATTCGTACAAAGCCCCAAAAGAGCCATGCATGCCTTTCTGCTCTCCCACAGTACTAAAATCATTACAAGGAAATCCAAATGTTAAGCAATCAATAACTCCGTATTTTAACAAACTTTGAAATTCTAATTTACGGATATCTTCACAAATAATCTTACGAGGCTTTAAATTTTCATTATATGTGGCACATGCATCTTTATCATAGTCTGTTGCCCATAAATGTTCAATTTCTATACCAGGAACACAAGCTAATTTAGCAGCTTCTCCAATGCCTCCAGCTCCACAAAAGAGTTCCGCTAACTTGAGCTTTTGTGAAGAAGAAAATTTGAACAAGTCTAGTTGCGAAAGCATGGGCCAACTGTACTAGGAGACGAAATGGAGTTCAAGGTTAAAGGAGCATCATTTTCCCCCATTTCTTCCCCATATCTCTGCTAACAAAAACCTCAATATACTCATAACGAATATATTGCGGTGGAAAATTGATGGCGGACAGGGAGGGATTCGAACCCTCGGTACTGTTTCCAGTACACACACTTTCCAGGCGTGCTCATTCGACCACTCTGACACCTGCCCGTTGATAGATTGTGTTAGATAGGAAAGCGGGGGTAATGTAACGGTAGAAGAGAGACTTGGCAATCTTTTTTTCACTCGCAAGACGTTTTCCTGTTTTCCACAGGCTCTTTTTACATTTCCAGCCGTTACTTGAAAAGGGGGAAGATGGTAGTATTGGAGAGATCCTAAAGGGAAGGTGGTAAAGGCAGGGTCAAGGCCATGGCCTGAACCATAAGAGAATCTATGTATGCTATCCAAAAAGCAGGCCTCCGTTATCCACAGAGGCCTGCCATAGAGCAAAGGAGAGTTTTCTCACGCATACTCCTCTTCTTCTAGAAAGGCACAGAATATTCTCTTATTTCCATGTTTACGCTCTTAGCCTTATGAAGAAGGCTTCTGCTTTTGCCAATCCGGTCCTTATTTCTTCTCCGGGCGTTCGAGGCTGATACCCCATTTATCCTGCATGAATTTTTTGTGGAATTCCAGTTTGTCCTTGAAGCGGTTCAGGTTTTTTATCTCCTTGGGGGACCATGCGGTTTCCACAAGGGCCAGGGCGCGCGGGTAAGCCTGGTAGAAGACGCGTTCGATGTCCGGCAGACGTTCCGCCCACAGGCAACAGTCTACGCCGCGCACTCGTTCCGTTTCCTTGGGGGAGAGGCCTGCTAGAGGGTCAAAGGAATACACGTTTTCCAGCGTGTTGACGGGCATCCAGCCCGTGTCCGGCTGGCCGGAAGGCCAGTCGCCGGGAAGCTGGGGATAGTCAAAGTAGCATTTCCCGTTGGGGGCGCAGATAACGTCCACTTTGTCGCCCGTGGTGTTGGCTACCGTTTTAGGCGTGTGGCCGCCTCTCCACGTGGTGACGATTACTCCGTCCGGATATTTGCCCATGGGTTCATACCAGAAGACGGCCGTTTTCCCGCGGCTTTTCAGCATTTTGGCGCACCGGGTGAAGAATTCCACCATTTCCTTTTGAGCGGCGGCTTTTTTGTTTTCTTCACGGATACCGGCTTTTTCGCGGAAGTCGGCGCATTTGGGGCACTTCATCCAGTTGTCCTCCGGGGCTTCATCCCCGCCCAGATGCACGTATTGGGACGGGAAGATGTCTTTGAGTTCATTGAAGACGGCGTTATAGAATTTCCAGACGTCCGGGTTGCCGGGGCATACCAGCGTGTGGGAAATACCCGCATTCGTGCGCACTTCCAGCTTGGGGTTTGGGAAACAGAGAAATTCCGGATAGGCGGTGCAAAGGGCCTGGTTGTGACCGGGCACGTCTATTTCCGGGATGATTTCAATGTTCCGGGCAGCCGCGTATTTTACCAGGTCTTTTAGCTGTTCCTTGGTGTACATGCCTCCATGGGGAGTTTTGTTGCCAAAGGTTTCCTTACGCTTGGAGGCCACGCTTTCCAGCTTGGGGTACCCGGGCACCGGGAGGCGCCAGCCCTGGTCATCCGTGAGGTGGAAATGGAGCTTGTTGAATTTGTAGAAGGACATCACATCAATGAATTTTTTGACGTCCTCCACCGGCACGAAGTGGCGCGCGGTGTCCATCATCATGCTGCGCCAGCCAAACCGGGGCTTGTCTTCAATGACACCACAGGGTATGCCGCCGTCCTTGTCCTGGGCCTGGAGCTGTTCCAGCGTGTTTTTGGCGTAAAAGAGGCCCGCGCGGTCGCCTGCCTGAATTTCCACGCCCTGCGGCTTGATGGTGATTTTGTATCCCTCCGGCCCCAGGGCCTTGTTGGCGGCCTGCTTGAGGATTTTGGGGGATTTACAGACGCCGGAGGAAGTGCTGATTTCGACCGGTTCCGGGATGATTTGATAGGGACGGGATTCCACGTCGCCGGCGGCAAAAACGCTGCCGCCCATCGCCAGCAAAAGAGGTAGGATACGCCATTTCATTGCGCGCGATTGTGACGGAACCGCATTGCCTCCGCAATCAAAAAAGACCATAGGGTTCCGGCATGTCCCGGAAAAGACGTTTCCCGCCCGCACTTCCATCTTGACGGATGCCTCAAAGACGGGTTTGCTAGTCCTGCGCATGGGAGAGTCCTTTTACACACGCACCACGGAGACACCCCCCTCCGCCTTTGATTTGTCCCTCAGGCCGCCCGCCTTCAGCGAGTTCCGCGGGCAGGAGAAGATCAAGGACCGCCTGATGCTGATGGTGGAAGCCGCCAAACAGCGCGACGACGTGCTGGACCACATTCTGCTGAGCGGCCCTCCGGGCCTGGGGAAGACGACGCTTGCCAATATTATCGCGAATGCCGTTGGCTGCCGCATCCATACGACGTCCGGCCCCCAAATTGAGAAGGCGGGGGACCTGGCCGGCGTGCTGACCAATCTGGAAAAGGGAGACATTCTTTTTATTGACGAGATCCACCGCCTGCACCCGGCCATTGAGGAGTATCTGTACCCGGCCATGGAGGATTTCCGGCTGGATATTATTATCGACCAGGGGCCGAACGCCCGTTCCATCCAGTTGAATCTTCCCAAGTTCACCCTGGTGGGGGCGACCACCCGCGCCGGCATGCTGACCAGCCCTCTTCGTTCCCGGTTCGGCCTGGTAAACAGGCTGGATTATTACACGCAGGAGGATCTGTGCGCCATCATCGAACGTTCCGCCGGGCTACTGAACGTTCCCGTGGAACCGGCCGGCGCGTTCCAGATCGCCCTGCGTTCCCGCGGCACCCCCCGCGTGGCCAATTCCCTGCTGCGCTGGGTGCGGGACTTCGCGCAGGTGCGCGGCAACGGCATCATCACGGAGCAGCTGGCTCATGACGCTCTGACGATGATCGAGATTGACGACGACGGCCTGGACGAGATGGACAAGCGTCTGCTGGAGGCCATGATTTACAAGTTCAACGGCGGTCCCGTGGGCCTTTCCTCCCTGGCCGTGGCCGTGGGGGAAGACGCCTCCACTCTGGAGGACGTGCACGAGCCTTTCCTGATTATGCAGGGGTACATCAGCCGCACTCCCAGGGGACGCGTGGCGATGCCCTCCGCCTATCTCAAGATGGGCGCCACTCCGCCCGCCAACGGCCAGGGATGGCTGTTGTAGAACACCCCTTTACGGCATGGCAGGAGTCCTGCGTTTTGTGCTGGTCATGGGGCTTCCTTTCTTTTAGACTGTTTCCACATTAAACGTCAGGACGTTTTCTGTTCATCATACGCCTAAAGCTATGGCCGCAAATTCTGAAATCGCTTTTAAAAGACTGCCCGTCAAGATCATCGGCACGGGTTCCTATGTTCCGGAACGCCGCCTGACCAATGCGGATCTGGAGAAGATGGTGGACACTTCCCATGAATGGATCATCGAACGTACGGGCATCGTGGAGCGCCGCATCGCCGCCCCTGACGAGTATACTTCCCACATGGGGACAAAGGCCGCCCAGCGCGCTCTGGAGTCCTGCGGTCTCCAGCCGGAAGATATTGACCTGATCATCGTTTCCACCATTACGCCGGACACGTTCACGCCCGCCACCTCCTGCTACATTCAGGATGCCCTGGGGGCCAGGAATGCCGCCGCCTTTGATATTTCCGCCGCCTGCTCCGGTTTCCTGTTCGCCATGAAGACGGCCGTACAGTACCTGGGCACCGGCCAGATGAAGACGGCGCTCATCATTGCCGCGGAAAAGCTTTCCACTGTCGTCAACTGGGAGGACCGCACCACCTGCGTCCTGTTCGGGGACGGCGCCGGCGCAGCCGTGCTCCAGGCCGCCACGGGGGAAGAAGGGGAAGGCTCCATCCTGGCCACGGATATCGGCACGGACGGTTCCCTGCATGACCTGCTCCAGATTCCCGGCGGCGGTTCCCGCTGCCCCACCACGGCGGAAAACGCCCATGAACGCCTGGCTACCCTCGCCATGCGCGGGAAGGAAACCTTCCGCCAGGCAGTTCCCCGCATGAAAGATTCCGCCGCCAGTGTGATTGAACGCGCCGGCCTGACTTCCGACGAGATCAAACTGATCATTCCGCACCAGGCCAACCTCCGCATCATCAATGCCGTGGCCCAACGCCTCTCCATTCCGGAAGAAAAAGTATTCATCAATATTGAAAAATACGGCAACACTTCCGCCGCCGCCGTAGCCATCGCCTTTGACGAGGCGCGCCGCTCCGGCAGATTCGGCAAGGGGGACAACGTCGTCCTGGTTACCTTTGGGGCAGGACTGACATGGGCCGCCGCCGCCATCCGCTGGTAATCTCCTTTATTCATCCAGACTTTATTCTCACACATGACTACCGAACCATACGGCAAGAAGAATCCGTTTCCCGCACCCGTACTTTCCGTCAAGCACCTCACCGCGGAAGACAGCCCCAAAGAGACCATCCACATTGAATACAGCCTGGACGGCTCCGGCCTGGAATACATCGCTGGAGACGCTCTGGCCGTTATTCCCGCCAACGATCCCGCCCTGGCGGACGCGCTGATTGAAAAGCTCGGCTTCTGCCCATGCTCCGCCGTCTCTACTCCGAACGGCGAAAGCACCGATCTGCGCGAGGCTCTGATCCACCATTACGACATCACGAACGTCAACAAGGCCCTGCTGACCAAATGGGCGGCGGCCTCCGGCAGCCAGGAACTGGAAACGCTTCTGGCCGGGGACAAGGAAACCCTCAGCAATTTCCTGTGGGGTCGCGACGTGCTGGACCTGGCCATGGAATATCCCGCTTCCTTTGAATCCGCGGAAGCTTTCGTCGGCATGCTGAAGAAGATCATGCCCCGCCTGTATTCCATCGCTTCCAGTCCGAACGCCCATCCGGAAGAAGTGCATCTGTGCGTAGGCGCCGTGCGCTATACGGCGCGTGACCGCAAGCGCGGCGGCGTCTGCTCCACCTACATGGCGGACCGCCTCCAGCCGGGACATACGGCCAGGGTATTCGTGCATACCAACAAGAATTTCCGCCTGCCGGAAGACGGGGATACCCCCATCATTATGGTTGGCCCCGGCACCGGCATCGCCCCTTTCCGGGCATTCTGGGAGGAACGCACCGCCTCCGGCGCCAAGGGCGGCAACTGGCTGTTCTTCGGAAATCCGTACAGAGCCACTGATTTCTGTTATGAAGACGAGCTGAACCGGCTGACCGGCACCGGCAAATTGAAATTGTCCGTGGCCTGGTCCCGCGACCAGGAGAAGAAGGTGTACGTACAGCACCTCATGGTCCAGGAAGGTGAAGAGCTCTGGAAATGGCTGGAAAACGGCGCCTGTTTCTACGTCTGCGGAGACGCTGCCCGCATGGCGAAGGATGTGGATGCCGCCCTTCATGAAGTGATCCAGACCTGGGGCCATAAAACTCCGGAGGAAGCCGCGGAATACGTGGCGGACATGAAGCAGCACCACAGATACCAACGCGACGTATATTAATCCGGGATACCTTCCTTCTTTTTTACCGTGCCTTTCCATCGCCAGTGGAAAGGCACTTTTTTTCCCGGGATGAATTTTTGTCGCCTCTCCTCGGGAATAAGTCCTAACTAATAATTATCAAGAACCGTAGCCTTCCAGCCCCGTCCACTTGTATGAACAGAACGCCAATTCACTGAAGGAACCACAAGAACTTGTTTTTCCGCCTTCAACAGATTGTCAGATGTAATTTTCATCCTACAGAAAATGCGCGGCATCAATTCCCATCCCTCCGGCAAACGCCACAACTGGCCTTTCAGGGAAATAAGGCGTCAAGTCTGTTCATGCATGGCAGAACCGACCCTCCGTACATGGATTGGCTCTCACTCCCTTTCCCAACGCGCCATTACCCTTTTCCTCATTCACTGCCCAGTAAGGAATATCCTCTCCACATTTCATGTTTCCTGTTCCACTATAGCCACATGATAGGAGACCTCTTATCTCCTGCCGCCGTTCTGTATAAACAGATGCAGCAATTAGAGTAAATCCCTTTTTCAGGTACTTTCTACCTCCCCTGCCGGATTCTATCAAGCTTTGCAAACAGAGTTTTTCACCCTTCTGAGTTTAAAGAAGAAGACCATGCAGAGTAAATACAGACGTTGCGGCAAACAATGAACCACACCCATCCATCCCGGCTCTCTTAACACCCATCTCCGGCGAAGGGAATAGTTCCACTAATTCCGCTGTTGATCAATGCGGCTTATCACCTTTCTTCTCTCCTCCATTTCGGCAAGCAATTCTTCCCGGGAACGGAAAACCGGAGAGCGGCCCTTCAGCAATTCCCTGCACAGTTCCAGACCCGCCTCTTTGCTTTTTTCAATTGGCTCTGCATCAACAGGTCTTTTCTTTCAAAAGCTGCGGCCGTATGCATGTCGGCAAACCGGGACGCGCTGTTGATGGCCCAAATGTTTTTAACGGCGAACCGGTAATAGTACAGGGAGGTGTCCGGCAATTCATAGATGTTCCCCTGCAGCCATGCATGGAACCCCATCAGGTCGTCTTCAAAACTGGCTGTCATCGGCAACGCTCTCCCCCATTCGCAGGCACTTTTCCTGATCATCATGCTTCCTCCGTAATGAGCAGCGGAAGAAAAAGTTCCCTGTTGAAGCGCGACAGCCGGAACCGCCTGCGGAGCAACGGGGAAGACCGGAAATTCAAACGCAACGCCGGGTTCCTCGTGTACGCAGGTCATCTGGCTGACGACAGCCACGGCATCCGGATGCTCTGTCACCACTCGGGCGAAAACACTGCACCTCCAGGGGAAAGAGCAGTCATCCCAGTCCTGCCGCAGAATCCATTCATGGGAGGCCAGCTCCACTGCCTGCCGTATATGCGGCCCGCGCCCCAGAGAGAGGTCATTCCGATTCAATACTAACCGGTACGGCCCCCGATATTGCGCCGCCATTTCTTGCATGACGGCAAAGGTTCCATCGGAAGAACCGTCATCCGACAAGATGATTTCAATCGGCCCCTCATAATCCTGTTCGAATACACTCCTGATGTCTCTGATGCAGTATTCCTCATTATGCCCAGTCAGAATAATGCTGATGGAGGGGAGTTCCGAAGGATTCATGAACAGGAACGGCCCAGAAAAGAAAACGAGAATCCCAGAGTGAACAAGGATCCATGCTGTTTATTAATAAGGTGTTCCTTTCATAGCAGATTCTCAAATCCGCCTTTATTTTTTTATGAATCTTTTATTTAAAGCAGGTTATAAAACAAAATAAATTTATTGAAAATATCCTTTCTTTGTTTTTAAAAGCAGGAGCTATTCCCTTTAAAGGATTCTTTAAAAAATATTTGAATTGACGACGGATTGAGAATCCGTTATGGTCAACCTGTTCATGCGTGCAATGAACAAGAGAAAGGGCAGGATGAATTCCATTCCTCTTCCGTTTACTGGCCATGATTACTGCAGAATCGGTGGAGAATTTCCTTCATATCCGGATTCCCATCCAATTTTCAAAGCTGTTCATCGTTCTTCCTAAATGCAGAACCCGTTTTTCAGCGTCATCATTCCAGCCTACAATCTGGAAAAGTATATCGCTACCGCCCTTCAGTCTGTACTGGCTCAAACATTCCGGGATTTTGAAATTATCATCGTGAATGATGGATCCACAGATGAGACCGTTTCTATTATCCAGTCTTTCCACGATCCCAGAATTCACCTGTTTTCCCAACCCAATAGAGGCGTCTCGCAAGCGCGAAATATAGGAATGAGAAAAGCCAGGGGCGCTTATTTTGCCTTTCTAGACGGTGACGATTACTGGTATCCCGAGCATTTGGAGCTAGCGAATGATTTTTTCAATCTTCATCCAGAAATATTAGTTTATTCCAATCGCCATATGCTGGATGAGCTGGCAAACGTTCCGCCCCGCCCTTCACCTTATCCCGCATTCATTCGGAGGCTGGGGGTAAGAGGATTGTTATTCATGAACTCCAGTAATGTGGTTCTGAGTTCGTCTCTTGCGTCCCGGCTTCCGCCCTGGGAGGCAGACATGCCCTATGGAGAAGACGGACTGTACTGGACAAGATGCATGAGGCAAACAAGCCTGATAGGGCTGGGAGGAACCGTTACTTCCATTTATCGGCAAAGGGCTCATTCCGTCATGCATGATGCAACCTATCAACATGTTCCCCTTTATGAACTCATTACTCCCCTTCTGGATGAACTTGAAGCCATGGAAAAACCGACATGGCAATTTGCCGTTCATTTCCTGATCCTCAGGGAGCTGCATCCCAACAGATTGTTGTTTCTTAACGAAGAGGAAAGAGATCCTCTGATGGGCAGAATCAGGCAATTCATGCATCCTTTCCTAAACCGACCATATTTTGACGCTTATATGCGAGCCTGTTTCACAAGGGAGAGAATGGAACAATCGCTTTCTGCACTTATGGATAGAACTATTTCCCTATGCAGATGGCTGGATCTTCTGGAGAGGATGGGACGATTCATATTCCGTCGCAATGGGGACCAATAGCTCGGAGGGCAAGCAAGTATTAATTCCTTTGACTGCAATAATCCATGTTCTTTCTTTAACATGAACATCGTATATGCCACAGACGATAATGGGGCGCTGGGAACGGGCGTAAGTATCGTTTCCCTCATGGAAAATTTACCGCCCGGGACTCATGCCGACATTTACATCATGACAGACGGTTTGAGCGAGGACAACAGGGTCCGTTTCAATTCCCTGCAACAGACCTACTGCATTAGTTTGCACTTCATAGACATGAAGGATAAATACAAGGATTTTCCCGTTGGCTCCAAATGGTCGACGGCAACATACTACCGCCTTAGTCTCGCGGAGGAACTTCCCGCCACGGTAGAACGGGCTCTGTATGTAGATATTGACATCATTTTCAACCGGGATGTCAGCCCTATGTATGAATCCGAGTTTGGAGATTGCCTCATTGCCGGTGTTTTCACCACGGAACATTTATCTGAGAAATTTTTCGCACGCTGGAAACAGGAAATGAATATGGACAGGGATTCCATTTATATCAATGCGGGCGTCATTCTTTACCACATTAAGAAAATACGTGAGGAACGCTTTGAAGACCAAGTGTTATCTTACGCAAAAAACAATATCCATCGCCTCTCCTGGCAAGATCAGGATATTTTGAATGTATGCTACCAGAAACGTATCTTGCTACTCCATCCCATGTGGAATATCTGTGACGGAGCCATTTGGGCGATTCTCTGGGAAGGCGTAAAAAGCTTTGATCATAATCCCCTAAAACCGGAAGATCTGCTGGAAGCTGCCTCCCGACCGGGAATTATTCATTATTGGGGTCACCCCAAACCTTGGCAGCCCAACAGTCTTCGTCATGACAAGGGATTGTTCTACAAGTATTGGAAAAAATCCCCGTGGAAGAATAAGATCAAAGATTTCCGGAAGAACAACGATTACCTCTGGCTGTTTATTTGCAGAATGAGATGCCTCCTGGGAAAAGGTAAACGGCTTTTACAAGGCACGCGCCAGTAAGATTGCGGGAGTTCTCTCGTATTTCCTGTCAACCGAAGGATTTACAGCCACCATCCTGCATTACGGAATGCTGGTTCCTGCCATTTTTCTTTTGCCAGGCCATCCGCATTCTCTTTCATCCTGGCGCTCCCCACTCCCGGGAATTTCCCTCCTCAGATTTTCCTGCCATGAATAACATGGAAAGCACCGCATTATTCATATGACAAGCTCTATTTCAGTTTCGACATAATCGTTTGCATATCCGCCCCTGTTATGCGCATCCTGTCTACTGGTGCCCTTATAATCATCCCGGGATGAATTGCAGATACCTTCTAACCCATATAGCCAATCATTGCACCGAGCGCGGCTGACGCCTGCATGACAAGTTACTACATACGGCAAGGGCTATCCGGACAGTTCCGCCTCCTGCCTGATTCGCAGCACGGATTAGGGACGCGACGTTGGCAGCAGTACATATGAGCGCTTGTTCCCCACATTACTTTCCTTCCATGGCGATGGCTACCCGGTAGCCGACAGACCATTCCTGCGTCATGAACCGATGGGAGGTGTTCGTTAACGGCACCTATGCCATGCCGATGACATCCCTGTTTTGCGGCTCCGGCCATAGGGCTGTATTTGTTTCAACTGTAAAAAGTTACCGCAGTAAGCTGCCATCTGCAGAGATACAAAGACATATACCAGAAACGGCGTAACTTGAAACTGGAAGAAGCTCCCCAACCGATGGGCGAACAGCTGTTTGGTGTATTTAATAACTTCAGGATATTTTCTGAATAATTCTTTTCCCAAAGCCACATCAGCTTTCAGCCAAGGATATACCTGATTGATTTTCCAATTCAAAATAAAGGAATAAATTGAGGAACCCCAGCAAACTCATCAGGGTTCCCGTCAAACCGACAAACTCAGCGCCCAGGCAGTCCAGGAATATTTTTCTTGAAAAAAAGATATGATAAGAATCAGAACATAAAAAATGAGGTTTACCCGTGCACTCAACAGGCTTTTTTTACTCGGGATTCTTCCATATCATATCATTCATTTCATAAATTTTATCTTCCCTTTAGAAGAAGATAAAAACACAGACGTCAATTTATACTCGTCTTCGTTGGCCCGGTTTGTAAATACAAACAGAATATAGCCAGTAACACAGCCGGGAAAAGCGGCATCAATCTAGCACAGTGTTCCTCTTCATCAATATCTTTTTATAAAACCATATGGCACAAGCCTTCGCTCCGGAAGCTGTCCCGGCACGGTTTCATAAAGTATTCTTGTTTTATTCATCCCTTCCATCTACATTACCGCCCATGAGCAAGGGCCGGATTCTCATCGCTGCATATGTTTTTCCTCCCGGGGAAGGGGGCGTGGGCATGGCGGCCCATGAGATGGCCAGCAGCATGGGTGCTCTGGACTGGAACGTCCACGTTATCACCCGCCCACAAAATCCCTCGAATAGCTCTTCCTGCGCCAAATGCTGTCCCCTTACCACTCTACCGGATTCCCTGACGAAGAACAGTGCCCATTTAAGGGAATATTTGAGCGTTTTTCTGAAAAATCTTCAGCCGGATTTTATTATCTACCATTCCTGGTCCAACTGGTGCCGGGAAGAGTTGCTGGCGTGCGCGCAGGATGCGGGCATTCCTTTCTTCCTTCGCTCTCATGGAACGGCTTCCAATTTTCTCTCCTATTTTCATTTAAACTACCCTCCTTTTTTCGGGATGAAAAAATGGCTCTGTTCCTTTTTAAAAATACGCAGGGACATCCTTAATATCCTCCGGAAATCTCCGTTAAACCATCTTGTTTTCCTTGATCCCTACGGAACTCTTTTCAAGAGTTTCGATTATTACTACGCCTCCAGGCGGCAACTCTCCAATTATGTCAGCATTCCCAATACATTTCCGGCCCTGAAGCAGACTGCTCCTTTCTTCCGGGAAAAATACGGGCTCCCCTCCGGCCCCATTTTCACCTGTCCCGCCAGCGCCTGCAGTAGAAAACGGCAGCTCCTCTTCATACGCCATGTAAAGCAAACCAAACTGCAGAACATTGTTTTTCTTTTCCTCGTCCCGGAACGGAATTCATACGCGGAGAAAATGGAGCAGCTCATCGGGGATGATCCCAGATTCAGGATCCTCTACGGCCTTCCCCGGCCGGAGGTGGAAGCCGCCATTATAGAAAGCACAGCCGTTTTCCTTTACTCCTTTCAGGAGCAGCAACCCCTGTGCATTCTCGAAGCGATGTCGTGCGGCGTTCCATGGTTCACGCCGAATGTGGGCGCTGTTTCCACCCTAAATGGGGGCATCGTCCTGAAAAAAGCATCTCCCGCCACGGTGAAAAAAGTCGTGGAGTCCCTGACGGACGAAAAAATCCGGGAGCAACTGGGGCAGGAGGGGAGCCGGACATGGCAGACCCGTTACGCGCCCGGCGTGGTATATGGGCAGTGGGAGGAATTACTTCTTTCCTCCGTTCAGCCGGAAGAAAAAACTTTCCTGCATCCTCCTCTGTTCCCGAATCATTCCCCTGCACCCTAAATCCGTCTCAACCTCGTTTTTGAAGCCATGCCTCCCGAACGCCTTCGCCCCGTATTAGCCATAGCAGCCGACCTTCCGCTCGGACGGCTATTGGCTCCCTTTCGCGACAAGGATCAGCGTACAATTCCCTGGCTTTTTGCCCTCTTCCATGCCTTGGAATACCAGAAAGATTTTGATATCCATTGGATTACACTCAGTAAAGATGTTTCTACCGGGGAGACTATCCACACGCACAACCAAACTATCCACATCCTTCCCCTGGGCAGTATGGGCAAAAATATCCTTACAGCCCATTTTCTAACGGTTCGGAGGATACGCAAAACCCTGAACGGCATACGGCCGGATCTCCTGCACATATGGGGCGTGGAACAGGCTTACGCGATGGCGGGAAGAACCTTCCGGGGAAAGAAGCTCCTTTCCTACCAAGGCGCCCTTACCGCTTATTGCCAGCGCGCGCCGCAGGCTTTTCTCCTGCATATGCAGGCGTTCTGGGAACGATTGGCCGTCAGGCATTATGACCTGATTACATGTGAATCTCCCTGGGCGTGCGACCGCGTTGCGGAGATTGCTCCCCATGCCCGACTTTCCTGCATGGAATACGGCGTGGAGCCCTCCTTCTACCATCTTGCCAGAAGACCTTCTTCAACACCCTCCTGCTTCTTTGCCGGAACTATTTATGAATTGAAGGGCATCTCCTACCTGGTGGAGGCTTTCTCGCATCCGGATCTTGCGCATATCCAGCTATTCATTGCAGGCAGAGGCGCTCTCAGAGAACGTCTGGAAGCCCAATCTACGCCTAATATCCACTGGCTGGGCAGCATTTCCCGCCCAGAACTCCAACAGCATCTCTCCACAGCGTGGTTCCTGGCGCATCCCACCCTGGCGGACTGTTGTCCCAACATCGTGAAGGAGGCAAGAGTCATGGGTCTCCCGGTAATTACCACGGCGGAAGGGGGGCAGGTCCAATATGTCAAAGATGGAATATCGGGCTACATCATCCCTGTCCGCGACAGCGGAGCCATCAGGGAAGCCGCACTGAAACTTTCCAAAGACCTGGATACGGCCCTTTCCATGGGAATGGAGGAACATCAGGAATGCCGCCGTCTGCTTGACGCAGAGCAAACAGCAGCTGATTGCCTCTCACGTTATCACACCATGCTGCATTTACGCTGATGAAATTATTCCTTATCCATCTGCTCTCCGGAATAGGATGCCTGCTCCTCAAACTCCGGGGAGTGCGTACCGGAGCGGGCGTCATCCTGACCGGACTGCCGCGGATCAAAAAATTTCCGGGAGCTTCCATCACCATCGGCAACGGCGTCACCATCCACTCCATGGCACGGATGAATCCGGTTCTTTCCCATCATGCCTGCCTGGCGGCTCTTTCACATGAAGCCCGCATTACTCTGGAAGACGGCTGCGGCGTCAGCGGAGCCACTCTGGTCTGCGTCAACGGCATCCACATAGGGCGCCACACCTTGATAGGCGCAGACACGCTGATTCTGGACAACGACATGCACTATCCCCGGAGCGGCGCCAGCTGGGGCAGCACGTGGGGAAATCCCGGGCAGGGAAAGCCCATTCACATCGGAGAAGGCTGCTTCATCGGAGCCAGGGCCATTATTCTGAAAGGCGTCACCATCGGTCCCGGAGCCGTGGTCGCCGCGGGAGCCGTCGTCACCAGAGACGTTCCCCCCGGCTGTCTCGCCATCGGCAATCCCGCAAAGAACAAACCTCTTCCCGAACGCCTCAAACATCCTTGAGAAACACCGGGTGCCATCTACCCTTGAACATTTCTCTTGCCTGCCTCAGGACTGCCAAAAGGCAGATTCTGTCATGACATCTCAAATTCCTCAAACAAATCTTTCTGATAAAAACGCATCATCCCAAGAACATTGGATTGACATATCCAGATTTCTTGCAGCATGCCTGATTGCATGTGTCCATACGCCGATTTTTTCTTTCGCCAGCATGTTCCAGCTGCCGGTGTTCAATGGCTGGGTGGCATTCTTCCTGATTTTGGCAGCCTATTTCATGGGTCGAAATAATTCCTGGAAAAAAGCGTTCAAACGGCGTTATACGCTGCTCATCCCCTTTCTTTTCTGGAATAGAACATCTCTTTCCTCCCTCCAGGAGTCATGAATATGAGAGGACAAAAAAGTCTGGGTTGGCCGACTCTTCTAAGAAATATGTCCATCGTTAAAAAACAAGGAAATTTACAGCCCTGAAACAACCGTCATCATTATCATTCCACTGCTTATTACCAAAAAGGATCGCGCACAGAAATATTCAAAAAATGCTGTTCAAACAGGATTTTGAAAAAATGTCCGTATTCCTCCCCTCTATTTCTTACTTCCGGGAAAGGATACCAACCTTTACACTTAGGGCGCCCTGCATCTCAACGCCCTGAAATATGAAGCCATCTCGTCTTCACTTTACCCTTTTCTTCAACAGCTTTTAGGTATCTCACGGAAACAACAAGCACTATCCGCCATTGCTCCATGTTATGATTGAAACTTTTCCCCCCAACAAAATAGCGTTTCCCATGACCTTGTTCCTGGCAGGTCCCACCGGGTCGGGAAAATCCGCCGTGGCTGTGGAACTGGCGGAAATGCTGGGAGCAGAGATCGTCAGTTCAGACGCCTATCAGGTCTACCGGGAACTTCCCATCCTGACGGCGGCTCCTTCCCCGGAAGATCGGGCGCGCATTCTCCACCACATGGTTTCCATCATTCCAGTCCAAATGCCCTGGGACGCCACGGAACACTACCACCGCGCCATGCGGTGCGTGAAGGATATTCATTCCCGCGGAAAAACGGCCATCATTACGGGCGGTTCCGGCCTGTACTTCAAATTCCTTTCTCACGGCCTGTCGGAAGCGCCACCGGGGAATGCCGCCCTCCGCGCCTCTTTTGCGAACTATTCCACGGAAGAATTGTACGCCAGGCTGGCTTCCCTGGACCCGGAAGGTGCAGTCCTGACCAATTCCTCCAACCGGCGGTATGTGGAACGCAATCTGGAAATTGTCCTTGCCGGAGGAAAACCCCTCTCCTTCTGGAAACGGAACTGGCTGAAGCCGCCTCGGGGGCCTGGCTGGGCCATCACCAGGGAGGTTCCGGAACTGGACAGCAGAATCGCTCTCCGCGCCGCGCGCATGATGCAAGAGGGAGCCGTGGAAGAAATAGCCACCCTGGGGCCCTGCTCCGCCACGGCGGAACGGACCCTGGGTCTAGCATTAATACGCAGCATGCTTCGCGGGGAGATTACTCGTGAAATCTGCCAAGCGAAACTGGCTCTTGCCACCCGGCAATACGCCAAACGCCAGCGCACCTGGTTGAAACGGGAACAATGGCTCCGGGAATTGCCGGCCGATCAAAATTCTACCGCACGGCAGCTTGCAAAACGCATCATGCAGGATCTGAAGTCATGATTTTTCGCCGTGTAGCAGTAGCTTTTTCCGTCCAGCCACTTCAATTCCATTTTTCATGCCACTGTTACCGAACCCGGTAAAATGCTTGAAAAACGCCACGGCGGTATCAGCATCAATCGCGAACTTCGGATAATGTGCGGATGTAAACATGCGGCGTCCGCCTCCGGCATTAACCGCTTCCACCGTCAGGACTACGACTTCTGCAATATTCGAGGAATCCTGAAAATCTTCCTCTTCCAAGGCAGGAGCATCATGCAAACACGCCCACACCTGTCTGGCCTGCCAGTCATCCGACAAAACGCACAGGACAGACACTACTCCCGCAAACGCCTCCAGATAATTGGAGGGTATTTCTTTTTGCGTATAGCGGTCCGTGCGGGTGTACCCCTCCGCATCCCGGTACACGGCGGTCATCGTAAACTCCTCCCACACTCCGGGCCGGGGAAACTGAATTTGTAATTGTCTTTCACTCATAACTCTAACTGGCCTGAATCAAACTGCACCACTCTCCCACAACAGTCCCTCCATAATATCGGGGAGCATGGACTCCCATAGCCGCATGCCATCCTGTCTTTGCCAGAGACAATCTATTATTGGATAACGCCCCAAGATAGGAATCCCCTTCAAACATCTCCGGCAAAACCTTGTAGGAAACAAGACGGCCAACCTTCTTATCAAAACCAACCAGCCACACCCCGGAAAACTCACTCGTCATGGACAAGGCCACACCCCGCAACGCAAGACTGTCAGGAACTGTAGAACCATGCTCGGTATTGACGACACTGGCGGAATCACGATCCCACCGGAACATGCGGACAAACACGCTGCACTGAGCATTGGCCGGACGGCCAATCTGAACATCAACCCAATACCTCATATAATCCGCGGGCGTGACAAACGGATCTCCATCCAGGCTCGCGTAATCCGCATTGAAAGCAACATTGCCGATGGCGATGGAATCGAAACACCGTCCAAACCCCAAACCGCAGGACATCGGAAAATAGCAACTCGTCAAGCCGTCGTAAGAGGTATTATGATAGTCAGGACTGATCCAGGAAAACTCGGCCGTGGCTACTGTCCATGCCGGCATATTATCTCTGTTGGCAGCCCACCAAAAACGGTCCAGAAGCACGCCAAAGGGAACAGGGTCGGGAGACTTGAAATAAGTCCTCAACGGAGAAAACTCCATCTCCTGAAGAAGCTGCACCTCGCGGAATCTGGCCGCCTGCGTATCCATGGATGGCGCTACGGGAATATTAATGCCCCCGTTGGCGTTCACAGTGCTGGAAAACGTACCTCCCTGGGCTGTCAAATTCTTCAGAACAGCATCCTCACCGTTTTTAATACCGCCGTCTTGGGCAGACAATCCCAAAACGGCGCCCTTAAAAGTCTGCGTTACAAGGGCATTCTCATCGGAGACCTCTACGGTTTCCGTAGGAGCGGTAAAACAGAATTGTCCGGCAGCAGTTATTTCCAGTATGGTGAGAGACCTCTTTCCGTCATTGAGAATGGCTTTCACGGTACAGCCAGTTGTACAAGTAAGGGCATAATGCGCCCCCGGTATGGTGTTTATTTTCATCGAACGGATTTCAAAGTAACCAATGCGGCACTTCATCCATTCTGCCACGTGCTGGAGTATAAACGGTAACCGTATATTCTCTCCATAATAAGGAAAACTGCAAAGGAGTAAAACAAGCAGCAAAAAAATAAAAAACGCCTTTTTGGCGGAAACAAATAGAACATCAATCTTATAACTGAATGCCATGGAAACAAATATGGTCACCAGCTCCAGCAGAAAGACCAGCCAAAATCATTTGAACAATAAAAAGGTCACTCCATAGATCAGATCAACGGCCCTTTTTGATCAAATAAATCCCTGCATGGCATCAATCCTTCCATCCATTGTCCATAATACCGCAAATAATCATATCACAACTTGTTGAAATTCAAAAAATTAATTAAAAAATAACATGACAGCAACGCATAAAGTATCCAGAACGCTATGCATACGCCTCCACCTAATTTATTCAGCCACATGGTAAAAGCATTTAAAGTCAATTAATAATAAGACGGATCGAAAACAGCCCGGACAGCACCATGATCAAAAAAGGCAGTTTCTCAAAAAAACAGTCTTTCCATAAATCGTATCAGTCGCCTAAATCGCAATCAGACAAAAAAATCATAAATTCAAATCTTTCCAGACGGTTATCTTCCCATACGGAGGACTTCACCTCCTGAAACACTGGATCCGCCCGCCACATCCCTTCCTTCTGACCAATGGGAAAGCCTTTCCCATCATGTAATGATGCCACTTTTTCCTTGGCTTGCCGGGCCATATTTGATTTACAGGAGTTGGCGCAGCGAATCTCGCAAACGGAGACAGGGAGCGTCGGCATCAATTTTCCTTCCAGCACAGTGGCACGTATTCTTGTAGGCTTATCCGGCGGAGTGGACAGTTCCGTTGCGGCGGCGCTGCTCGTGGAGCAGGGCCATGAAGTCGTGGGGGCTTACATGAAAAACTGGGTGAATGATGAAGGCATTCCCGGAGAATGCCCATGGGAACAGGACATTCGGGACGCGCTGGCTGTCGCTCAAAAAATCGGGATCGAATTCCGTGTGATCGACCTCGTGGAAAAATACCGCGCACGCATCGTGAACTATTTGATTGAAGGCTACCGTGCCGGCTGCACGCCGAATCCGGATGTGCTATGCAACCGAGAAATGAAATTCGGCGTGTTTCTGGATTATGCCCTGGAACAAGGATTCGAGTACGTCGCCACCGGCCACTATGCCCGCAGGCTCGACACGCCGCAGGGCTCCTTCATCCTGCGCGGCCGTGACCCAAACAAGGACCAGTCCTATTTCCTCTCTCTGATGCGGCCCGCCCAGATTGCCAAGGCCATGTTTCCCCTGGGCGATCTGCTGAAACCGGAAGTACGCGCGCTGGCGGACAAATACGGCCTTCCCACAGCCCACAAGAAAGACAGCCAGGGCATCTGCTTCATCGGCCAGGTGAAGATGAGCGACTTCCTGCGGCACTACCTGCCGGACAAACCCGGAAAAATTGTGGATACGGAAGGCAGGATTCTCGGCACCCACAACGGACTGCACCTTTTCACGATGGGTCAGAGGAAGGGACACGGAGTGGCTTCTCCGCGGGAAGGAGTCGCGTACGTCGTCGTGGGGAAAGACGTGAAGCGCAACCAGCTTATCCTGGGGTATGAAGAGACTTCCACACAGGGCCTGTATGCCTCCCATGCGGTTGTCGGCGGCATCTCCAACACCCTGTTACCGTTGCCCTCCCGCATTATGGCCCAGCCGCGCTACCGCGCCAAGGCGGAATGGGCCGCCTGCGAATATCTGGAGGAAGGAAAGGTGCGCCTGAGCTTTGACGTGCCGCTGCGCGCCCTGGCCGTGGGGCAGGTATGCGCGTTTTACGATGGCGGCAAACTGCTTGGCGGCGGCTTCTTTGAATCCATAGAGTCATGATTGGTCCGGAACGCACTATAGCCGCCCAGGCGACCGCCGCAGGCCAGGGAGCCATCGCCATCATCCGCATGAGCGGTGGTCGGTGTATGGAGATCCTGGCCAAATGCACCCGCCCGAGTCTTGCGGAGCGCCTGCATCCCCGCCGCGCCGTCTTGACTCATCTGCTGGATGCGGAAGGCACCCCCATCGACCAGGTGCTGCTTACCTACTTCCCGGCTCCCGCCAGCTATACGGGGGAAGATACGGTGGAGATTTCCTGCCACGGCGGCATGCTGGTAACGGAACGCCTCCTGAAACGCCTGTACCGGTGCGGGGCATCTCCGGCGGAACCGGGAGAATTTACGAAAAGGGCCTTCCTGAACGGACGAATGGACCTGACCCAGGCGGAAGCCGTCATGGACGTAATCTCCGCGGGAAGCGATCTGGCGCTGAGAGCCGCGCAATCCCAGCTGGACGGAAGCATCGGGGCACGGGTGGATGAACTTAAGGACGAGCTTGTCCACGTCCTGGCACATGTGGAAGCCTATATTGATTTCCCGGACGAGGATATTTCTCCGGACACTGCGTCCGCCCTTCTCTCACGGCTTGGCAACGCAGAAGAACAGCTTTCCGGCCTGCTGGGTTCGGCTGCCGCAGGACGCCTGTTGAGGGAGGGTATCCGGACAGCCATCGCAGGACCGCCCAACGTCGGCAAATCCAGCCTGCTCAACACCTTGCTGGGATACGAACGCGCCATTGTCAGCAACATTGCCGGAACCACGCGGGACACCGTGGAAGAATCCATCCAGATCGCCGGGCTGGCCCTGCGCCTGATTGACACGGCAGGAGTCAGGGAATCCTCCGACGTCATTGAACAGGCCGGCATTCTGCGAACTAACAGGGCACTGGAAACCGCAGACCTGGTTCTGGAAGTGATGGACGCCTCCCTTCCGCGGACCGCCCCTCTTCTGGCTGAAAACCGCAATACGCCCAGCCTGCTAATCCTGAACAAATGCGACCTGGGGATCCATTCGGACTGGCAGGAAGTTTCCGGAATCCATTTCTCCTGTTCCACGGGAGAAGGCAGGAAAGAGCTGGAAGAAGCCATTATCCGCACCTTTGCATCCCAACTGCCCTGTGAAGCGGGAAGCTCCCTGGTGGCCATCAACGCCAGGCACCAGCATGAACTGGGCCTGTGCCTGGAACACGTCCACCTGGCCTCGGAATCCATCTCCCGGCAGGAAAGCCCGGAATTCACGGCTCTGGAACTGCGGGAAGCTCTGGTCCATCTGGGGGAAATCACGGGAGCCGTGGACACGGAAGACGTGCTGGGAGCCATTTTTTCCTCCTTCTGCCTGGGAAAGTAATACCTTGGCAAGGATGATAGCAAATCTTATTGATTATCTTCAATATATCTCTCATGCGCGGGTTACTTTATTTTCGCGCTGTTTCCTCCTTCTGCATCCTTCTTGTTCAGGCAAAAACATATTTTCCCGCGGAAGGTCTTCGTAAATTCCCCAAAAAATGATGGGACGGCACCGCTTACAATTTGTCCTGGGCTTGCAACAGCCGGCAACCTGCTGTTATGGCGACAGAACAATTTTTCCGGCGTTCCGGCATCCATCCGTAACGGCCTGGGAAAAAAGGCATATGGGAATTGATCATCCTTTCATTGCCAACGGGGAAAATACATCAGGAAGTATGGTGCATGCACAGGAATGGCATATGGGAGAGGACACCCTTAACAGCAACATTTATCAAAATGATTTCAAGATAGGAGAAGTGGATACCCATGAAGGAAATAAATTCAACCGTAATGTGATCAACTGCTGGGTAATGGAGATCAATAAATCTACAGAAATAATTGAATTTATTTACTTTACAAATTCCGGCAATGACAAAAATCTTGAACAAGAGCCGTCGTCTCCAATGAAACGGACAATTTCCTGCATCCGGAGAGCGAAAACAGCAACAACTGGCTCAATGTCCATGATGTCTTAATACTTCCATTTTAAAATGTTCCGCAACCTTCTCCCTGCTTCACGGTACTTGTTTTTGCGGGATATTCACGAAGACTTTTACGCCTTACGGTTCAGAATCTTCGGAAACTTCCGCCTCCGCTTCCGGAGAAAACAGCGGAATGTAGGAAGGCAGGTTCCAGTTCCAGCGGATGGCCGCCAGGCGTACGGAAAGCGTCACGACGAACCCCGTCACAAAGCAGGTGGAAGAGTCGATGCCCAGATAAGAGAGCGCGGCATAGGCCACGCCGCCCATGAGCGCCGCCGTGGCATACAATTCACCGGGACGGAAAACGTAGGGAACGTTTCCGGTCAGCACATCGCGCAGCAGGCCTCCCGCCACGCCGGTGCAGATCCCCATCATCACGGAAACGGTAGGCGTATAGCCGTGCAAATATGATTTTTCCGTGCCAATCATGCCGAAGAGGGCCAGCACAATGGCGTCCGCCACGCGGATGGTTCCCAGGGGCGGCGGATACTTCTGGGCCAGGTAGAAGGTCGCCAGACTGGTAATGACGGCGGCAAGAACAAAAATTTCCCCACTGGGAAGCGTCCAGTACACCGGGATATCCAGCAGCAGGTCGCGCACGGTTCCTCCGCCCAGAGCGGCCAGCGTTCCGCACACGATCACGCCGAACAAGTCCATCTTCACCCGCGAAGAAGCAATGGATCCCGCCAGGGCGCCAATGATGGTACTCATGATTTCACAGATGGAGAGGAACATGACGGGGCGGGGGAAGGAAGAAAAACGGGGATCAGCACACCCGTATCCACGGAAGAGATGAATCCTGCATGGCGCAGAACAGGGAGGTGGAGCCGAGACCTATGTCATGCAATGTAGCACGCATCAGGCTTTCTGCCAATGCCGGAGAATTGCTTTCAGCGCTTAAATGGGCCAAAACAACATTTTTCAGGGCATTGTGCGCCACACGCCTCAACAGGTCGCACGCCTGTTCGTTGGAAAGATGGCCGTGTCCGGACGCTATGCGCTGTTTCAGCGGCCACGGCCTTTTGGGCGTAGCCGCCAGCATCTCCGGATCGTAATTGGATTCCACCACCAGGCTGTCCACCATGGACAGATATTCCGCCACGCATCCGGGCGCCTGCCCGGTATCGCTGATAAAGCCCAGGCTGGACTGTTCCGTCTCAAACTTGAAGCCCACGGGGTCCACGGCATCATGGTAGGTGGGAAAAGGCGTAATGACAATATCCCCTATCTTGAAAGACTGTCCTTTTTCAAAATAGGTCCAGGGAGCTTCCGGAGCCTTTTCCTGGACGCACATGGCAGTATGACGCGTGGCGTACACGCGCACGGCGTGCTTTCTGGTGAACTGATGCACGCCCTTCATGTGGTCGGCGTGTTCGTGAGTAAGCAGAATGGCATCCAAGTCGTCCGGTTCTACTCCGGCATATTTCATTCTTTCCCTGAGCCTTGCGGCGCTGAACCCGGCATCCACCAGCAACACGGTATCCCCCGCTTTCACAATGGTGGCATTTCCTCCGCTGCCGCTGCCCAACACGCAAAACTGCATCATGGGCGGAAATATAATCCTCTCCCGTAGGCGGGGCAAGACCGGATCAATGCTTTTTTCCCGGCATTCATGCAAGAAAAGAATGACTTTATCCAGTACGGGGTTGACATTTCAGGTGCATTAAAGTGTATTGAAAGCACTACGTAGTGTACTTGCAGGCGATGAGCAGTGTATCAGACAACCTATTTGGTGCATACACGCACAAGCTTGACCCCAAAAACCGGATTGCAATTCCGACGGAATGGAGGCCAAGCGAAGGCTGTGCCCTGCTCCTGCTATCCGGACGGCGCCTTGACCTGCCGACGGTGAAAGTCTACACCAAGGACAAATTCCTGCAACTCATTGAAAAAATTAAATCTGCGCCAGGCTATAGTGAAGCGCAGATCGACCTGTTCATCGGCAAACTATACGCAAATTGCGTGGAAGCCATCATCAACGCCCAGGGCAAGCTGCTGATTCCCAAACCCATGTGCGAGCATGCACAACTGAGTTCCGCGGTGCGTCTCGCCGGCCGCGGCGGCTATTTCGAATTATGGGAACCCTCGGCCTATGAAGAAGTCGCCCTGCGTGAAAACGCCAGCATTTCCGACATTAACCAATCCTTCGGCATTTTCTGATCTCCTCTCATGCCTCCAGATCCGTCTACACAGTCCGTGCACCAGGCAGACACCTTCGCAACGCTTGCGTTGCGCCCGGGCTGGCTTGTCTCCCGCCTGGGCATTGCCGCCAGGACCGGACTGGATGCGGAAGTCACGGCATATTCCATCGTCTTCTGGCTGCATGACGCCCTGCCGGCACAGGACATGATCGCCTGGCAGAAGCAGAAGGCCCGCATCACCGCGGAAATGGCCCTGGCCGGCCAGAAGGGCGCCTACGGCAAACTGGGCGCATTGTCCTCCGACCTGAACCGGGCCTTTGAGGACCATGTTGAGCTTTCTTTACGCGCGGGCGCGGGCGCCCATCTCCGCACGGACGCCATCCAGGCGCTCGCGGACGGCATCTCGGCCAGCGCGGCCTGCCGTCTGTTGGCGTGGAGCATTTGCCGCAACCACGTTCATGTGATCGCGGAGCTGACCGGAGAAATGGGAGTGGATGAACTGGTCTGCTCCTGGAAAGCCCTGGCCCCCGCCGCGGACTGGGAAAGCGCGTACCATACGGAAGCTCTGAAAGCGACGGAAGTCGGCGCCAGACTGGATGAATTGGTGGCGGAAATCGGTGAAGCGGAAACTGTGGCCGCCCCTGCTCCGAAGGAGGGGCAGGAAGACTCCTCCGGGAACTTCAGCCACACCACTGTCCTTCTGCACGAGACGGTGGAAATGCTCGCCCCCGCCCCCGGCAAGCTCATCGTGGACTGTACGCTGGGCGGAGGAGGACACACGGAACTTCTCCTGGAACAGGGAGCTACCGTATGGGGCATTGACCGGGATCCGGACGCACGGCGCGCCGCCACGCTCAAGCTTGCCCGCTTCGGTTCCCGCTTCAAGGTGCTTGCTGGCAACTTTCAGGATGTGGAATCCCTTCTCGCCCAGCAGGGCGTTTCCCGGGTGGACGGCCTGCTGGCGGACCTGGGCGTTTCCTCCCACCAGCTTGACACCGCTTCACGCGGCTTCTCCTTCCGGGAGGACGGCCCCCTGGACATGCGCATGGACACCCGCTCCGCCTTTTCCGCCCGGAACCTGGTGAATGAAGCCCCGGAAGAGGAACTTGCAGACATTCTCTGGCAGTACGGGGAAGAGCGGGCCTCCCGCGCCATCGCCCGCGTCATCGTGAAGGCCCGTTCCCAGGCTCCCATCGCCACCACCGGACAGCTTGCACGGATAGTGGAATCCGTTTTGCCCCGCAAGGGCAGGCAGCATCCGGGCACCCGCACCTTCCAGGCCCTGCGCATCGCCGTAAACGGGGAGCTGGACGCCCTGGACTCGCTGCTGGCCTCCTCCGTAGGCCTGCTCGGCAAGGGAGGACGCCTGGCCGTCATCACCTTCCATAGCCTGGAAGACCGCAGGGTCAAGCAATTCTTCGATCTGCACAGCCGTCCGGAAATCGACCGCCCGGAATGGCCTGCCCCGCGCCCCAACCCGGACTACTGCTTCCGTCTGCTTTCCCGCAAGCCAGTCACTGCGGGAGAGGAAGAACTTTCAACCAACCCCCGTTCCCGCAGCGCCAAATTGCGCGGCGTGGAAAAAATCATCTGACACCGCTCTCCCGCTCCCACCATCATGAAAAAATTCAAACAGCATTTCACCGGCCACCAGATCAGCGTAAGCATGATTATGTGGCTCATTGCCTTCGCTTCCCTCACCTGCGGCGCGGGCATCACCTATGCAGTCCTGAAAAACGACCAGATCCAGGTTACGCGCGATATCAAGCAGATGAACGACGAAATTGCCTCCTGCGAACTTACCGGGGAATACTACCGTTCCAAAATCTCCTCCCTGACCAGCCGATGGGCCATTCGCGACAGGCTGGCCCAGGACAAATCCAACCTTCAGCCCATTGATCCCGCAGCCGTAGAATACATTTCACCGAAAAACGCCTCCCGCATCGCTGCGGCCGGCAACTAAACGCGTCGCGCCGTTCATGACCACGCTCACGAAATCCAGATTCGCCAGAAGAAGCCTCGTCCTGTGCGGCGTGGCGGGCGGCGTGGTCATCTGGCTCATGCTGGGCCTGGTCAACATCCAGCTTGTCTCCCCGCGGAAAACGGGAGGACTCCCCAGCGGCGGCATTCTGGAACGCGAGGTACTGCGCCCCCAGCGTGGCCGCATCATGGATGCCAATGAGGAAATCCTCACCAACAACATGCACAGCTCCATCCTGGTGGCGGACGGCTACCACCTGAGCGACCCCAAGGTCATCAGCTACGCGCTCGCCTATTCCAAGGCGGTCCACTCCCCCCTTTGGGCGGAAGCTGAAACGGAAAAGGAGCAGGAAAGGCTCATCTCCGGATTCCGCAGGAAAATTCTCAACCAGGCCGCCAGCAGGAAAAACGGCAGCAAGGAATACAACCTGGCAAAAATTCTTCTCCAGGAACCGGAGGAAGAACCGGAAGGCACGGACAAGGCTCAAAAAAGAATGGAGGAGCTTTACGACCCGGCCACGGTGCAGGAATACGTTCAGGCCCACCTGGAATACGCCGCCAGGGTCATTGCACCCTTTCTGCCGGACATGAGCGTTCAGGACATCATCAGCTCCGTGGAAAAAGACGGGAAAATCCCCAAAAGACGCATCGTCATCGCCAAAAACCTGTCGGAGGAAAAAGCGGAGCTTCTGCGTGAAGCCATCCAGAACGCCCGCATCCGGGGTTTCCAGTTTGAAACCTCTTCCAAACGCATCTATTCCGTACCTGAATGCATGGTGCACATTCTCGGCTACATCGCCCAGACGGAAACCAGCGGTCCCTACCCCGTCGCGCTTGCCGGCCTTGAAAAACAGCTGGACGACCAGCTTCTGGGCCATGACGGCATCCGGGAATGCCGGAAGGACAGCCGCGGGCGCATCATCCCTTCCGCGGATTCCCGCTTCAAGGACGCCGTGGACGGATTGAACGTGCGTCTGACGGTGAACATGGAATACCAGACCATTGTGGAGGAGGAACTGGATGCGGCCATTTCCTTCTATACGGACAGCACACACAAGCCCAGGGGCTGCATCATCGTGGTGGAACCTAAAACCGGCAACATTCTGGCGATGGCCAGCAGGCCCCACTATAATTTAAATACGCGGGAGGGCCTTCGGGAAGGTGCCTACCATTTCGCGGTGCAATCCCTCTATGAACCGGGCTCCACGTTCAAAATCGTGGCGGCCACGGCGGCCGTGGATTCCGGCAAGGCCACGTTCGACACCATGATCAACTGCACGCCCTACATCGTGCCCGGCTCCCGCCCCGTGACGGACAAGCCTCGCTTTTACAACGCTCTGACGCTGGCAGGCGTGCTGAAAAAATCCAGCAACCCCGGCGCCTTCCGTATCGCTCTGAAAGCGGGCTGGCCCACTTATAAAAAATACTTTGACCTGTACGGCTTCTCCTCCAAGACGGGCATCGAACTGCCGGGGGAAACCAACAGCCAGTGCCAGGATGGCAGCAACTTCGTCAACTTCTCCCGCATCAGCTTCGGCTATTCCCTGATGGTCTCTCCGCTGCAGGTGGCCATGGCGTACGCCGCCATCGCCAACGACGGCGTGCGCATGCGCCCCCGCCTGGTGGACGGCATCTACGTGGATGACAAAAACTTCCAGCCCTCCCCTCCTGTGGAAGTCTGCCGCGTCATGAGCATAAAAACGGCCAGAAATCTGCGGAACGCGCTCTTTCACGTCACAGACATGGACGGCACCGCCAAGCGCGCCCGCATTGAAGGATACAACGTAGGCGGCAAGACAGGAACCGCCCACAAGGTAAAGCCGACCGGAGGCTATTATGAAAACCGCTATACCGTTTCCTTTGTGGGCATGCTGCCTGTGGAAAACCCGGCCTTCGTCTGCCTGGTGGTCATTGACGATCCCACCTCCAAGCACTGCCACCCCGGCGGCGGCACCGTCTGCGCCCCCATCTTCCAGAAACTGGCCACGCGCCTGGCGGCGGCCATGAACATTCCCAAGAATACTCCTTCCGCAGATCCGGACAAGAAAACGTCCCGGGTTCCCGCCTCCGCTTCCCCGTCCAACCAGCCGCGCAGATAGAACTACATCATGAAGCTACTTACTCTTCTCAAAGACCTTCCCAAGCATACGCTCACCGGTTCCGGCCAGGTGAAAATCTCCCATCTGGAATGCGACAGCCGCCGTGTTCTGCCCGGCTCCTGCTACATTGCCCTGAAAGGAACGCAGGCCGACGGGCACGCCTTTATTCCGGAGGCCATCAGGCGCGGAGCATGCGCTGTCGTGGCGGAATCCCCCTGCACGCAGCAGGCCATGGACGCCAAGGTCTCCTGGGTGGAAGTGGCTGACTCACGGCTGGCCGTCAGCCTGATGGGAGCGGCCTGGAACGGCCACCCCTCCCGCCACATGTCCATGATCGGCGTCACCGGGACGAACGGGAAAACCACCACGGCGTACATCGCCCATTCCCTCCTCAAGCAATCGTGGCTGCGCGCCGGGCTGATCGGCACCATCGCCTATGACAACGGGGAGGAAATTACCCCCTCCACCCACACCACGCCGGGTCCCCTGGAACTGGAACGCCTGCTGAAGGAAATGTTGGAAAACGGCTGCCGCGGAGTAGCCATGGAGGTCTCCTCTCATGCCCTGGACCAGGAACGCGTGGCGGGCATCAACTTCAACGTGGGCATCTTCACGAACCTGACCCAGGACCATCTGGACTACCACCACACCATGGAAAACTACTTCCAGGCCAAGGTGAAATTGTTTGAGCAAATGGCGGCGGACACCAAATCCCGCCGCAAGCCCGTGGCCGTCATCAACATTGACGACGCCTACGGCCGTCGCCTGGCGGAAATGTTCTCCGGCCGCATGGCGGTGAAAACCTATGGTTCCGCCCTGGGGTCGGACTTCCGCATGCTCGTGCACCACGCTACGGCCAGGGGCAGCGAATACGAGCTGGAATATAAGGGGAAAAGCTACCTGGTCCGCGTACCCCTGATCGGCAAGTTCAACATGTACAACAGTCTGGCGGCGCTGGCGGCCGTCATCTGCACAGGAATCCCCGTGAGGGACGCCATCGCCAGCCTCCAGAACATTCCGCAGGTGCCCGGCAGGCTGGAATTGTTCACCCATCCGGGCGGCGCACAAATCTTCATTGACTACGCCCACACCCCGGACGCCCTGGAAAACGTCTGCAAGACGCTCAAGGAACTGTGCTCCCGCCGTCTCATCACCGTATTCGGCTGCGGCGGGGACCGGGACAAGGGAAAGCGCCCGCTGATGGGCGCCGTGGCCGCACGCCTGTCGGACGCATGCATCGTCACGTCGGACAATCCCAGGAGTGAAGAACCCCTATCCATCATCAACCAGATCACGGCGGGCATGCCGGAAGGCCGGTACGCCATCATCCCGGACCGCGCACGGGCCATTGCCACGGCCATCGACCAGGCCCGGCTGGGAGACATCGTTCTCATTGCCGGCAAGGGTCATGAAAACTACCAGGAACTTTCCACGGGGCGCATCGACTTCAGCGATGCCAAGGAAGTGCGCCGCAACATGCGCATCAAGGACGAGTTCACGCAGGCATAACACACGACCATCATTCCCATGACCTCCCTCACGGCACACGGCATCTGCAACGCTATCGGCGGACAGCTGGTCAGCGGCCCCTTTGAAAGGGTCGCTTCCGGCGGTGTCTGCACGGACAGCCGCGCCCTGGCGCCGCATGCCGTCTTCTTTGCCCTGGGCGGAGAAAAATTCGACGGGAACCTGTTCGCACCGGAGGCCTCCCGCACTGCGGCGGCCGTTGTCGTCAGCCGCGTGGAACCCGGCATTGATCCCTCCTGCGCCGTCATCCTGGTGGAAGACACGCTGACCGCCCTGCAGAAACTGGCCTCCTGGTGGCGCTCCAACCTGAAGCTGATCGTCGTGGGCCTGACCGGGTCCAATGGGAAAACCTCCACGAAGGACCTGACCGCCGCCGTCCTCTCCCGGAAATTCCGCACTGTCGCCACGGAAGGCAATCTGAACAACCACATCGGCGTCCCCCTCAGCATCCTGAAAGCGGAACCCGCCGATGAAATGGCCGTGTGGGAAATGGGCATGAACCATCCCGGGGAACTGGCCCCGCTGTGCGGAATGACGCAGCCGCACATCGGCATCATCACCAGCATCGGTACCTCCCACATGGAATACATGGGTTCCCGGGACAACATCGCACGGGAAAAATGCACAGTTGCCGAATACCTTCCGGAAAACGGCCACATGATCTTTCCCGCGGACTGCGACTATGCGGACATGATCCGGCAGTCCACCCGCGCCACCTGCATCGACTGCGGCATTGATTCCGGGACGGTGCGTGCGGAAAACCTCATTTCCACGGAAGACGGAACGCGGTTCACGCTCGTCATACCGGGCTTCTGCCGGGAAACGGTGGAACTGCCCGTGCATGGCCGCCACATGGTCTGCAACGCACTGCTTGCGGCCGCCGCCGGCTGGGTGGCAGGTCTTGCAAAGGAACAAATCGTCTCCGGCCTGAACGAGGCAAAATTGACGGGAGGCAGGCTGCACTGCAAGCAGAGCGGCGGCATCCTGGTGATAGACGACACCTACAACGCCAACCCGGACTCCATGCAGGCGGCCCTGCGCACGGCAACCGACCTCCCCTGCACGGGCAGGCGCTTTGCCGTGCTGGGCAGAATGGGGGAACTGGGTACCTTCTCCGCGGAAGGCCATGCCCTGGTGGGCCGTACAGCGGAGGAACTCCATTTCGACTATGTAGTCAGCGTAGGGCAGGACGCCGCGCAAATCACGGACGCCATCCCTCCCGGTTCCGCCACCCGGGCCCTGTATCTCGCCGCTCCGGAGGAAGCCGCCGAATGGCTCCGCAACCATGTCGCCCCGGGTGACATCGTCCTCTTCAAAGGCAGCCGCGCCGCCCGCATGGAGCAAGTCATGAACCTCACTTTTCCGCCCCAGTAAATCATGTATTCCCTCATTGAACATATCTGCCCCGGATGCGGGCTTGCAGACACGGCAGGGAGGGCTCTCCTGGCCTGCCTGCTTTCCTTCGTGCTGACCATGGCATTTGCACCCAGGGTCATCCGTGCGCTGATTTCCCTGAAAATCGGCCAGCCCATCCGGACAGCGGAAGAAGTGCACAAACTGGCGGAACTTCATGGAGCAAAGTCGGGAACGCCCACCATGGGCGGTGTGCTGATCGTGGGCGCCACGCTGGCTGCCACCCTTCTGTGCGCCAGGGTCGCCAACCCTTTTATCATCTCCTGCCTGTTTGTCACAGTGGGGCTGGGCCTGCTGGGCTTCCGGGACGACTACCTGAAAGTAACCAAAAAAACTTCCGACGGCATTTCCGCACGCAAAAAACTCATCGTTCAAGCCCTGGTGGGCCTGCTGGGCGTCGCCTTCCTGTGGCTGTATCCGGAAGGGCAGCCGCGCGTGGAACTGCACGACTACGTCACTTCCCTCTTCATCCCATTCTACGGGCAGGTGAATCTGCCGTGGTACGTTTATATCCCGTTCGGCGCGCTGGTCGTGGTCTCCGCCTCCAATGCGGTGAACCTGACGGACGGCCTGGACGGGCTGGCCTCCGGCTGTTCCGTCGCCACAGGCATTACTTACGCCATCCTTGCCGTGCTGGCCGGCAACTGGCTGATAGCGGACGGCCTGAACATTCCCTTCCATCCGGCTGCCAATGAAATAAGCGTCTTCATGATGGCCGTGGTGGGGGCCTGCCTGGGCTTCCTGTGGTACAACTGCTACCCGGCCAAGGTCTTCATGGGGGATACCGGCTCCCTGGCCCTGGGGGGCGCCTTCGGCATGGCGGCGGTCTGCACCGCGCAGGAAATCCTCTTCATCGTCATCGGCGGCGTCTTCGTTATGGAAGCTACATCCGTAGTCCTCCAGGTAGGCAGCTTCAAGCTGCGCCACGGCAAGCGCATCTTCGCCATGGCGCCCATCCACCACCACTTTGAGCTCAAAGGATGGAAGGAAACGCAGGTAATCACCCGGTTCTGGATGATCAGCCTCCTGCTCGCGTTCCTGGGCCTGTTCCTCATCACCACCGCATAAACCGCCCATGAATCTTCACGACCTCAACATAGCCGTTCTGGGAGCGGGAAGAAGCGGACGCGCCGCGGCGCGCCTGGCCATGAAGCATGGCGGACGCGTGTGCGTATTCGACACTTCTCCGGCGATCACCGGCTGGCCGGAAGACATCCCCCTGCATGCAGGCGCCACGCAAGAAGACGGGCACGCGTTCCGCGCGGACCTGGTCGTGATTTCCCCGGGCATTGAAACGGACTGCCCCTTTGTCAAATCCTTTGGACGGGAAGGCGTGGAGACTATCGGGGAAATGGAACTGGCTTCCCGCTTCTACCGGGGGAAAATCATTGCCATCACCGGCACCAACGGCAAGACCACCACCACGTCCCTGGTGGAAAAAATCCTGCTCCGCGCCGGAAAAAAGGCCGTTGCCTGCGGCAACTACGGCGTGCCCATGGCGGAAGTGCTTCTCCGGGATGCCGTTCCGGACGTGCTGGCGCTGGAAGTCAGTTCCTTCCAGCTTGAAACCATCCGCAACTTTCATCCGGACGTGGCCGTATGGCTCAACTTCGCGCCGGACCACATGGACCGTTACACCGCCGTGGAAGACTATTACAAGGCCAAGCTGCACATCTTCAACAACCAGACGAAAAACGACCTGGCCGTGGTGCGCTTTGGAGAACATCTGCCCGCTCTGAAAGCTCCCGTCCGGACATTCAGCTCCGAATCCCCGGAAGCGGACCTGTACTACCGGGAACCCCTTGTCATGGGAGGAGGCTCCCCTCTGCTGAACCTGGCAGGGACTTCCCTGAGCCAGCGCCACAACGCGGAAAACGTCATGGCCGCCGTGCTGGCCTGCCGCCACCTGGGTATCCCGGCGGAAACCGCCGCGGAAGTGCTGGAGGAATTCACCCCTCCCGGCCATCGCTGTGAAGCCGTCCGCACGCTGGACGGCGTGCTGTGGCTGAACGATTCCAAAGCCACGAACCTGCATGCCCTGAAAGCGGCGCTGAAATCCCAGAACGCCCCCGTCGTCCTCATTGCCGGCGGCAAGGACAAGGGACTGGACTACCTCCCCCTCCGCTCCATGCTGAAGGAAAAAGTGCGCGCCTGCGTGGTCTTCGGCCAGATTGCGGACCAGCTTTACGACTCCTTTTCTCCTGCGGCGCCCACGGAAAAAGCCGCAGACGTGGCGGACTGCGTGGAAAAAGCGCGCCTGCTCGCCCGGCCGGGAGACACCGTCCTGTTCTCCCCCGGCACCTCCTCCTTCGACATGTTCACCGGCTACGCCCAGCGGGGACAGGCTTTTCGCGACGCCGTGAATGCCCTATCTCCCCTCTCCTGACCATCCCACCAAAACCATCATCATGAAAACGACCAAAAACCCCGATCACAATCCGACCGGACGCACGCGTCCGAAGCGCAAGCTGGGTACCGTACTTCGCGCCAAACTCAGCAGGTACCGTGCCCGTGTCTCCGAATTTGAAGACGACGCTCCCAGCAGCACCGTCGTGCGCTGGCTCGTCGTCCTCCTTCTCCTCCATCTTCTCGTCATCGGCGGGGTGTGGGTGCGCAGCACCTGGTTCAAGAACACCACGGAAATGGTGGAAATGACCGCCACTCTGCCCTCCCCGCCCACCGTCCCGCAAATCCCCGTCCCCGCCGTAGCTCCCGTAACGGCCCCCGCCGTTCCCCAGGCGGCTCCCGCCGCCCCGGTGACCATCACCCAGCCGGAACAAGTAGTGGACGCGCGCCCCGGCAGGCAGGAACAGGCCGCTCCGGCCCCGACCGCTCAGGAACATATCCCCGATGCCGCCCCGGTGGCAGGCCCTGCTCGCCACATCGTGCGCACGGGAGACACCTGGGAACGCGTCGCCCGTGACAACCGGGTCTCCGTCGCGGACCTGAAAGCCGTCAACCCCAATATGCAGAAACTGGTCAGCGGCACCACGCTGGTCATCCCGGCGCGTCCCGGCGATAATCTCGTCCAGGAAAAACCCGCTGAAGCCGACACGGCCCTGAGCGGAACCGCCCATATTGTGAAAAAAGGGGAAACGCTCTCCGTCATTGGCCGCAAGTATAAAATGAACTGGAGGAATATCCAGAAATTCAACAAGATGAGCGACAAGGACGTGGCGCGTCTCAAGATCGGCCAAAAAATCATGATCCCCAAGAAGTAGTCCTTTCCGGTCCGCCCGGTTGCCGCCATGTCTTCCAAAGTCTGCATGATTCTGGTCTGGTTCTTCGTCATCTGCCTTCTGGTCGTGGGTCTGGTGATGGTGTCCAGTACAGCCGCGTGGGCTGAGGAAACCAAGCATCCGTACGAACCGCTTTTCAAGCAGACGGCCTTCGCCTGCGCTGGGCTGGTGGGCGCCCTGGTCCTGTCCCGCATAGACTACCGCCTGTGGCGGAAATACATCTGGTGGATTCTGGGTCTCGCCTCCTTCCTGCTGATCCTGTGCTATGTGCCGGGCATCGGGAAGGAAATCAACGGGGAACGCCGCTGGATCACCATCGGCATGCAGTTCCAGCCCAGCGAATGCGCCAAACTCTGCATGATGATGGCCCTGGCCCACTGGCTGGCCCTGTATCGGGACCGCACCACTTCCTTCTGGTGGGGGTTCGTGATGCCGGGCATCATCTTCGGCATTCCGCTGGCCCTGATCCTGTTTGAAAAAGACATGGGCACCTCCGTAGCCCTGGCACTGGCCGCCTTCTGCGTAATGTTCGTGGCAGGCACGCGTAAAATCTACCTGGGCGCCGCCCTGATCGTGGCCGGGGCATCCCTCTACTTCCTCGTACAGAGCAACGCCAACCGCCTGGAACGCTTCCTGGCCTGGAAGGACCTGGACGCCCACAGCCAGGGGGCCGGCCTGCAACAGTACCGCGCCGCCATCGCCCTTTCGCGCGGAGGCCTGGAAGGCGTGGGGCTGGGCAACAGCGCGGAAAAGCACGGCACCCTCCCCTTTGCCCACACGGACTTTATCTTCGCCCCGCTTGGAGAGGAATTCGGCTTTTACGGAACCATGGCCGTGCTTCTGGCCTACTTCCTGATGACATACGCCGGCATCGGCGTGGCCATGCAGTGCCGGGACGCCTACGGGCGGTTCCTGGCCGTGGGAATCGTGGCCATCATCTTCTGCCCGGCCATGCTGAACATTGCGGTGGTAACCAATGCCGTGCCCAACTCCGGGCTGCCGCTGCCCTTCATCAGCTTCGGGGGCACCAACCTTGTCTTTACCCTGGCCGCACTGGGAATGCTCACCAGCATCCAGAGATTTTCCACCGGCGCACAGCCCAACTGTGAAATCACCCGCAAAGACGAACGCTCCATTGACGTAAGATTATGACCCAGCCCTCTCCCACACGCTCCCCGCTGAACATCGTGATTGCCTGCGGAGGCACCGGCGGCCATCTCTTCCCCGGAATAGCCGTGGCTCAGGAACTCAAGAAACGCGGCCACAAGGTCACCCTGCTCATCTCCCAGAAAAAGGTGGACGCCCAGGCCAGCAAAAACTATGGCGATCTTGACTTCCGCGTCATTGAAGCCATCGCCATGCCTAAAATTCCGTCCCTGGGGCTGCTGGGTTTTGGACTCAGGCTGTATAAGGCCATCCGCTTCAGCCGCCGCCTGCTGGATGAAGTGAACGCGGACGCCGTTATTGGCATGGGCGGCTTCACCTCATTCCCCCCCGTATACGCCGCTCACCGCAAGGGCATCCGCACCTACGTGCACGACTCCAACGCGCTGCCCGGCAAAGCCAACCGCATGACCGCCAAATGCTGCACGAATGTGCTGCTGGGCATTGAGGAAGCCAGACATTACTTCAACGCCGCCAAATGCATCGTCACCGGAACCCCGGTGCGCCAGGAAATGGCCGTCCGCAAGAACAGGCGGGAAGCCCGTGCGGAGCTCAATCTGCCGCAGGACCGCCGCGTGGTCCTGGTGATGGGCGGCTCCCAAGGGGCCAGGAACCTCAACTCCCTGGTCATTGAAGCGGCCAGACAATGCGCTGAATTGTGCGACTTTCTCATCATTACCGGCGCGGCGGATTTTGCGCGGGTCAGCCAGCTCACGGCTGACATGCCCCATGTGCACGTCATTGAATTCTGTTCCGCCATGGCCTCCGCATACGCAGCCGCGGACGTGGTCGTCTCTCGTTCCGGGGCCTCCAGCCTGACGGAACTGGCCCACATGGGCAAAGCGGCCCTGCTGGTGCCCTACCCCTTTGCCGCGGACGACCACCAGGCCCACAACGCCCGCGTTTTCGCGGCCCACGGCGCGGCGCGTATGATGCGTGAAAACACGCTGACTCCGGACGACATCGCCGCGTTCCTGAAGGAAGTATTCACGGATTCCGCCCTGCTGGCGTCCATGAATGAATGTGCTTTACGTCTGGACATGCCTGATGCAGTATCCCGCATCGCCAACGTCATTGAAAACACGGACTCTCCAGCCAGCCATGATTAAAACCCTGCACAAACGCCTCATCAACAGGAAGTCCCCGGCGCGCCTTCACCTCATCGGAGTGGCGGGGTCCGGCATGTCCGGCCTGGCTCTCATGCTCATGGAAATGGGGCACAGGGTCAGCGGCTGCGACCGCGTAACCAGCACGGAAACGGAACGTCTGCAAAGCCTGGGGCTGGCTTTCTCCTGCCCGCACTCTGCGGACGCCGTGGCGGACGCGGAAATCGTCATCTATTCCAGCGCCATCCGGGAAGACAATCCGGCGCTGGCCGCCGCGCGCCAGCTCAATATTCCCTGCATGCGCCGGGCGGAATGTCTGGCAGCCATCCTGAACGGGAAAAAAGGCGTAGTCGTCTCCGGCACACACGGTAAAACCACCACCTCCGCTCTTTGCGCCCATCTGATGAGGGAAGGCCGCATGCGTCCCTGCCACTACGTAGGGGCGGAAATCCCCGTGCTGGGCACCAACGCCCACTGGAATGAAGACAGCGAATACCTGGTGGCGGAAGGGGATGAAAGCGACGGCACGCTGGTCAACTACATTCCGGAACACAGCATCGTCCTCAACGTAGAGCCGGAACACCTGGACCACTACAAGGACCTGGATGAAATCAAGACGGTGTTCCACCAGCTTTGCACCCAGACCCGCGGAAAAATCATTTACTGCAAGGCCCATCCCGGCGCGGCGGACGTCTGCGGCAGGTTTCCCAATGCCGTTTCCTACGGCTGGTCTGATGCGGATTACACCGCGGCCGACGTGGTGGAACGCCGCGGCCGCACCCTCTTCACCGTTTTCAAGGGAACGGAAGAACTGGGCCGTGTGGAACTGGGCATTCCCGGCCGCCACAACGTACTGAATGCCCTGGCCGCCATCGCCCTGGCCACGGAACTGGGCGTGGACTTTCCGTCTGTCACGCGCGGCCTGGCCTCCTTTGCCGGGGCCAAACGCCGCTTTGAAACCAAATACCTTTCCCCCTCCATCCGGATCGTGGACGACTACGGCCACCATCCCACGGAAATAGCCGCCACCCTGCAGACGGCCCGCTCCCTCCAGCCGGAGCGCCTGGTCGTGTACTTCCAGCCGCACCGCTACACGCGCACCCAGATGCTGGCGGAAGACTTCGGGAAAGTGCTCCAGGCTGCGGACCTCGTCTTCGTGGCGGACGTGTATCCCGCCAGCGAGCTTCCCATTGAAGGAATCAGCGGCCAAACCATCATTGACGCCATGCACAGGCACGGCGGGGTGGAAACCCGCTACCTGCCGGACCTCAACACGGCCCACCACGCCATCGGCAACACCCTGAAACCCGGCGACCTGTTCCTGACTCTGGGAGCGGGCAACGTTCACGAATGCGGCATGCGCATCGCCCGGGACCTAGCCCTGCTGGAAGACCTGGAACGCACGGCGGGAGAATCCCTGAACGGAACGCTGTATGAACCCATGTCCCGCCACACCACCATGGGAGTGGGCGGCTGCGCCCAATTCTGGCTGGAGCCCTCCACCTTTGCCGCCATGCAGACGGCTGTCAACTATTGCCGGGACAGAAACATCCCGGTTCACGTCGTGGGCCGCGGCTCCAACATCATCGTGCGCGACGGCGGCCTGCGCGGCGCCGTTATCCACCCTTCCGGCGGAGAATTCGACACACTGGAAATCCGGGACAACTTCATCACGGCAGGAGCGGGCGTACGCCTGAAAAAAATGGTCTCCGCCGCTCTCCGCAGCGGCCTCGGCGGCCTGGAATGGATGGACGGAATCCCCGGCAACGTGGGCGGAAGCCTCCGCATGAACGCCGGAGCCATGGGAAGGGACATGATCCGGAACCTTGTCTCCGTCACCTGCCTGGATGAAGACGGGGAGATCCGCAGCCATCCCTCCAGCGATCTCAACGCCCAGTACCGCTCCATTCCGGACCTGGCCCACAACTTCGTGCTGCAGGCCGTCTTTGAAGGAAGCCCCTGCGCCAAGGAAGAAATTGAAGAAAAACTGGAAAACGCCCGCGCCAAACGCAGGCTGTCCCAGCCTTCGGGCGCCAGCGCCGGCTGCATCTTCAAAAATCCGGAGGAAATCCCCGCAGGCAAACTAATTGATGAACTGGGGCTGAAAAACGCCTGCGTGGGGGACGCGTGCGTCTCCAGCGTGCATGCCAACTTCATCATTAACCGGGGCCATGCCAGGGCACGGGACATCACCATTCTGATCGACATGATCCGCAAGGAAGCCATGGAAAACCGGGGAATCGACCTGAAATCGGAAGCCCAGGTCATCGGCGACCGCGAACCTCAATTCTAACCAACCATTTACTGTTTCATCATGAGCACCCTCAAACGCGACCTCAGCATCGCCCTGCTCCTCGGCGGACCGGGCGCGGAACGGGAGGTATCCCTCGTCTCCGGCAACTCCGTTTACGACGCCCTGGCCCGGGCCGGATTCACCAACGTCACGCGGGTGGACGTGCAAGGCCCGGACTTCCGTTTGCCGGAAGGCACGGAACTGGCCTACAACATCATTCACGGCACCTTCGGGGAGGACGGAGCACTCCAGTCCATCCTGGAAAAACGCGGCATCCCGTACACCGGAGCAGGCTCCCGTTCCAGCACCGTCTGTTTTGACAAGACCAAATCCAAAAAAATCTTCACGGCAGCCGGAGTCCCCACCCCAAAGGCAGAAATCCTGAACTGTTCCAACGGCATCATGATGCCGTCCCTTCCGCTGCCTTTCGTCATCAAGCCGCCCTGTGAAGGGTCCAGTGTGGGCGTCCACATCGTTCACCGGCAGGAAGACGTGCTGCCCGCCATGGAGGAAGCCGTCACCCACGGCCCGGAAGTGTTGGTGGAGGAATTTATCCAGGGCAGGGAACTTACCGTAGGCATTCTGGACGGAGAAGCCCTGCCCGTCATCCATATTTGCCCCCGTTCCGGTTTTTATGACCTGAGTAACAAATATCCCTGGATGAACATGGGCGGCGGAACGGACTACATCTGCCCGGCGGACCTCCCGGAGGAAACCGCAAAAAAAGTTCAGGAAGCTGCCCTTCAGGCCTATCGCGCTGCGGGCGTGGAAATTTACGGCCGCGTGGATGTGCTGCTCCGCGACGGAGACGAAGCCCCCTTCGTCCTGGAAATCAACACCATTCCCGGCATGACCCCCTCCAGCCTGCTTCCGAAAGCCGCGGCGGCCGCCGGTTGGTCCTATGAAGCCCTCTGTGAAAAAATTGCAGAATTATCGCTAGCCACCCCCAGGAAATAGCGTAGTATTTGACAAAGGGCGGGGAGTCGCCCATCCCACACCCCCCGATGTCTCATAAAGTCACAACGCCAGTCCCTTCCTCCGCCAAAAGGCAGGAAATGCTTCTGCTGGAACGGGAGGCCAGAAAAGAGGCCATAGAACGCAAGGGCAAGAATTACCGTTTCTGGCTCTTCCGGCGCAAGCTGTACCACATCGTTGTCGTTTACACGCTCATCATCGGCCTCATCAGCGCCATCGTCTTCCTGTGGGCCAACTACATCCTCAAGTACGACTGGCTTTCCATCGACACCGTTACGCTGAACAGCAACGGCATCTTCAATGCGGAACAGGCCTTCGCCGTCATGGGTATCGGGCCACAGGACAACATCTTTTCCATAGACGCCTCCGTACTGGAACAGCGCCTGCAGAAATGCCCCGCCATCCGCCGGGCAGACGTCAAGTACCAGGTTTCCTCCAACCCCACGCTGATTGTGGACATTGACGCGCGCATTCCCGCGGCCTGGATTGACTGCCCGGAGCTGGGAATCCATCCCGGAGACGCCAAATATGGCGTACTGGCGGACAAGGACGGCGTGATGTTCCCATGCATGGAAACGATCCACATGCCCTACATCCAAGAGAAAAAGCTGCCTTCCGTCTCCCTCCGGCCACCCAGTTCCGGACAGCTCGCCTACGGCGTCCGTACCCGGGATCTGGAAGCGCCCATGCAGTTGATTGAACTGTTGTCCGGTGCCGTATCCGAATTCCTGCCCGGCATCGTCTCCATCTCCACGCCCAACGACTGGTCCTTCTGCGTGCGCTTCTCCAACGACTGCCAGGCCACGTTCAGCCACTACGGTCTGGAACGACAGGTGGACAAGCTGGAACAGGCGCTGGAACACGCGCGGCAAACCCACCGTAAAATCAACGCCATCAACCTCATCCCTGAACATAACGTTCCCGTCCTTTTTGACGGTGCCTACGAGGACATCCCGCTGGCGGAGCCCATTGAGGAATAACCCTGCTCCCGCGGGTTTTCACAGGATTTCCCACATGTCAGAATTCTACTCTACATCAAGGGAAAATGACTCTGGAAAGACCCACTGAACGCTTGCAAACAGGCCCCGTTCAGCTATAATTTTCCACGATATATGAGTAACGATACACCCTTATCTCCCGAAGCGGAAAAACTGTCGGCCGCACGCAAGCGCAACCTTGACCTTGCCCTGACCCAGATTCAGAAAGACTTCGGTGAAAACGCCATCATGCGTCTTGGCGACAACGCCAAAATGGAAGTGGACGTCATCCCCACCGGCAACCTTCTCATTGACCGCGCCCTGGGCGTGGGCGGGTTCGCCCGCGGACGCGTCGTGGAAATCTACGGACCGGAATCCTCCGGTAAAACCACCCTCACCCTCACGGCCATTGCCCAGGCCCAGAAATCCGGCGGCCTGGCCGCGTTCATCGACGTGGAACACGCCCTGGACCCGCAATACGCCGCCCGCCTGGGCGTCAACCTGGATGACCTGCTGGTCTCCCAGCCGAACTCGGGGGAAGAAGCCCTGCAAATCTGCGAAGCCCTGGTGCGTTCCAACGCCATTGACGTCATCGTAGTGGACTCCGTAGCCGCCCTTGTCACCAAACAGGAACTGGAAGGCGAAATAGGCGACTCCACCGTGGGCGCCCAGGCCCGCCTGATGTCCGCCGCCCTCCGCAAGCTGACCAGCTTCATCTCCAAGGCCAGGACCGTCTGCATCTTCACCAACCAGATCCGTGAAAAAATCGGGGTCATGTTCGGCAACCCGGAAACCACACCCGGCGGCCGCGCCCTGAAATTCTATGCCTCCGTGCGCGTGGACATCCGCCGCATCGGCCAGATCAAGGGCAGCGACGGCTCCGTAACCGGCAACCGCACCAAGATCAAGGTGGTCAAGAACAAGGTGGCCCCTCCCTTCACGGAATGCGAATTCGACATCATGTACAATGAAGGCATTTCCTCCGTGGGAAGCCTGCTGGACTTGGCGATGGAATACGACATCATCCAGAAGCGCGGCTCCTGGATCAGCTACAACGGCAGCCAGATCGCCCAGGGGCGCGACGCCGCCAAGGAGGCCCTCAAATCCAATCAGGAACTGTACTCGGAAATCGAAGAGCAGGTTAAAGCCAAAATGGACGAAAAGGCGGCCAAATAACTGCCGTCTTTACTTTTCCTTCAACCGGGCGGGCTCCTCTTTGCGGGGAGTCCGCCTTTTTCCATCCTCCTTCAAATCCCTGCCACCCTCCCGGAAACTGCATTCTCCGGCTTTCCTGCCGGAATTCAATGATGTGGTGCATCCCTCTTCCGGCGTCCACGCACGCACTGGAAACGTGCCGTTTACAAAAACCCGGAGCTATCTCCCGCACCCCGCGGAAACGGTTTTTCCGGCAGGCCGCTGTCAGGACCCCACACTTCCGGCATGCCGGAAAAAAATGAAAGAATCCCGTTCACTCCCTTTATGAAAGGATCTTTCACGGCAACTTTTCTCTTGTACGTCATGAAAAATCCGTTAGTCTGTGCCTGATATCGTCCTATGTATCCGTCCTCTCGTACATCCTGCACAGCCATGCTCGGCATTCTGGGCATGTTCCTGTTGACGCTGTCCACGGCGCTCGGATGGAATCCGGAAACCATCAACGGAGTGCAGTACATCCCCATGTCGGAAGTGCGCACCCATTACAAGCTTACCCGGGAACGGACGGAGGGACGCCAGAAAGTTTACGAGGTGCCGGAAAAAATTCAGATACGCATGCAGGCACACAGCCAGGACATGTACATGAACAACATGAAGTTCATCCTGTCCTACCCCGTGGCTGACCACCCCTCCAAGGGACTGATGGTCTCCAACATGGACCTTCACAAAATCATTGACCCTGTCCTGCGGCCCACGTACATCGCCAACCGCCGCGGATTCAACACGGTAGTCATCGACCCCGGCCACGGCGGCCATGACAGCGGCGCGCGCAACCGCATCAGCCGGGAGGCGGACCTCACCCTGTCCGTGGCCAAAAAACTGCGCGACCGCCTCAAGGGCATGGGCTACCAGACGGTAATGACCCGTGAGACGGACAACTTCATCTCTCTTCAGGACCGCGTGCGCATTGCCAACAAATATTCCAACGCCATCTTCATCAGCATCCATTTCAATGACGGCGGTTCGTCCGCCCGCGGGGTGGAAACCTTCACGCTGGCCCCTGCCGGAACGTCTTCTTCCATGTCCCGCAACATCCGGCAGGAAGCCTTGCAAGGCAATGCCCAGGACAGCATGAACATCGCCTTGGCCACCGCCGTGCAGGGACACATGCTGAAAGGCCCTCTCGCCATCAAGGAAGGAATCTCCATGACTGACCGCGGCATCAAGCGCGCCCGCTATTCCGTGCTGTGCACCATCAAGCACCCTGCCATTTTGGTGGAGGGAGGCTTCATGTCCAATGCGCAGGAAGCGCTGCTCATCAACACGGAACGCTACCAGAAATTCATGGCCTCTTCCCTGGCTGCCGCCGTACACCAATACCGCACGGCCCTGGGTCAGCAGGTGCGCAGAACGCGCTGAGGGCCTCATTCCCCGCCCTGCCGTACACATGAACATCATCCGCATTCCCGGGCTGGCAGACTACCAGAAAACCCTGCGCATGCAGGAGGAACTGGTACGGGCCCACCAGGATGACCCGGAACGGGAAGACGAACTGCTGTTGCTGGAACACGCCAGCGTATACACTATCGGCCGTACGCGCGACCATGCCAGCCTCCATCCAGGCACTGTGCTGCCCTTTCCCATCCATGAAATCAACCGGGGAGGGCAGGCCACCTACCACGGACCAGGCCAGCTTGTGGGCTACCCCGTCACGGACCTGAACCGCCGCGGCAGGGATCTGCACGCCTACGTCACCTCTCTTGAAAATGTCCTGATAGAAGCCTGCGCCCGGTTCGGCGTCACCGCCCGCATCCGGGAAGGGCTGGTAGGCGTCTGGGTGGAAGACCGCAAAATAGCCTCCATCGGCGTGGGAGTGAAAAAGTGGATAGCCATGCACGGCTTCGCCATCAATCTGACGCCGGAATCCCTGCCTCCCTTCCAGGCCATCACCCCCTGCGGTATCCAGGGCGTGCAGATGACCTGCCTGGAAAATGAAATCCCCCCCTCCCTACCGAAAGAGGACTTGCTGAAGCGCTTCGGAGACGCATTTGGTCAACTCTGGGCGGAGAGGAATTAGGTTTGCCGGGTTCTCACCAACCACCGGTCGCATCAGGATACTGTGCATCTCCTTGGTAACATCTTGATTACATCATTTTTCTAACTTGTGTTTTCCAAGAAGACGATTATTCTTGGAAAACCTAATGAAGTTCAAGTACTCTCTGTTCTTTACATGGCTGGGCCTGTTCCTTTTCTTTTCCTCTGGAATCATAGAGGGTGGAACGCCGCAGAACACCCTGGCTATTCCTCCATGTCCGGCGCCTTTCCTGATGGATGCTCTGGTGGACAATGGGGGTACCTTATGGGCAGTCTCTGAAAACCAGGGGGTCTGGCATCTGACCTCCAATGGCGCCTGGGAGCAGATGAATCTCAAACCCGGCTTCCCCGATACGCTCAACTGCTATGCGATCGCCCAGGATCGTCAGGGCCTCATTTGGGTAGGCACGGACAACCAGGGCGTGGCCGTCTGGAATGGCGCAGCCTGGAAGCACTACGACCGCCTGAACGGACCACAGGGGGAACGCATTTTTGATATTCAGGTAAATCCGGCAGATGGAACCGTCGCCATGGCCACTTCCTCCGGACTCTGCTTTTATCATCCGGAACACCAAACCTGGACGCCCGTTACACGTGCTGAAGGGCTGCAGGAAGACCAGGTGGAATCCCTGGCCTTCACTCCACAGGGGGGACTTTACATCGCCTATCAGTGCGGGGGCGTCAGCTACTGTCCTCCCCGGAAAAACTACCGGCAATGGACTCACGTTCAAACCCGCTGGTACTGGGACGAGGGGCAACGCGTCCGCCAGCCCGTGGAACCGTTCGGCTACGGCCTACCCTCCAACCTGTGCAACGCCGTCATTGCCCCGGATGCCAAAACCACATGGGTGGCCACCACTTGTGGTCTGGCACGGCGCCGGGGGCCACAATGGATTTTTACACGAGGGAAAGACTATAAAGCCAAAAACAAGGGAATCTATCAGGGAATGCCCTCCGGGTGCAAATCCTCCGGGAAACCTCCCGTCACTATTCCTCCCGATTTGCTGCCGGAAGACTATGTAACGGCCCTGCATGCCTGCCCGGAAGGAATCTGGCTGGGGTTCCGTGAACAGGGAGCGGTCCTTCTGGATGCTGACACCATGAAGATCAAGGGAAAAGCTGAACAGTTGAATAAATCAAAAAATCCGCGTGCTAAATGGATAAAAAACTTCGTAACTTTGCCTTCCGGAGATATTTATGCCGCCACCAACGGAGGCGGCATGCAATATGTCGGCAAGACGGAGGCAAAGCCCTCCATCCTTTCCGCAGGAAAACCAGCAGCCTTTCCCAAAGAACTGCCCCCTGTCACAGAAAAAAATTTGGATGAACTGCTAACATGTGCCAGCAAATTCAATGGAAAAGACAGGCCAATTTTCTGCGATTATTACGGAGAGGACTGGGCCACCAGAGGTGACTGGATAGGTAGATATGGTTGGAATTACGCCATTTTATGCGCTCTTAACGCCCCCGACAGTGTCTCCTTTCCCCGAACCGTCTATCCGTATGGAGACGCTCCTTCCTTTAGGAATATAGACATACGCGGCTACATAGGACGCCATAAAACCAAAGATGATGCCATTCGCAACTGGTGTCATTGGTTCAATAAACCGGAGAACAGGAATGTCTTGTACTGTCCGGATACGGCTACCCGAACAGAAGCGGAATGGGACGATCATGGCGAAGCATACGCCCGTACCCATGATGGCCCCGACCTATGGATCGTTTTTGATATTCCGGAGGGGCTTCATGAGCTTTCTCTATACTTTTATAATCCGAACGGAAGGGAAGGGAATGGAGGATACAGGGATTACCTAGTGGAACTTAGACAATGGAAATCCCGATTCCTCAGTCCCAGTAACTTTAACTTGAAGTACCAACCAAGATACATTCCGAACAAAGACCCGGAAGATCCATTCGGAACTCCTGACGCCAGACATCAAAATCTCTTTATCAAACATTTCAACGGACGCGTGGATGAACTCCGGTTCATGCACCGGCCCCCTGTTCTGGCACGCTGCCGCGTCAATAATTTTACCGGAAGCGGAGTTTACAAAAGTTTTCTTGTGACCGGTCCAGCCACCTTTACATTAAGAATTCTGCGAAATTATTCCTTCAACACAATCATCAATGGGGTTTTTGTTTCCGATTTGACAGGGAAATCCTCCAGTAGGCCTGTTTTCATGCATACGGAACCTTATTCCTCGCCTGGCTGGTTCATGTACGTGGACGAGACCCTGCCGATGAAGGCCATGAATGTATGGTCCTGTTACCTTCCTTTTCCTGGTATGACAAGGCTGCGAATGTTGCAGTCAAAATACGCCATGTTGCAGGCATTTCGGTTCCTCCGTGACATGGGTGGTTCAACTCCCATCTTCCAGCAGAAAAAAACTTCCCTGCTCCGGCAATGGAGTTTTCAAACAAGATTTTGGGACACTCTATCGCGGCGGGAATTTGATAAAGTATGCCAACGGGATTGGAAGCACATGCAGGATCAATACATAGAACGGCGCTCTGCGGAGTGGCGTCCATACAGTCCCAACGTTCTTCCATTAAGTACTAACGAACTGCGCCTGATGGAAAAACTCAACATCAACTGGAGAGACTATCTCCCCGGTTCCGGCCGGGCTTCCATGTCTATAGAAGAATTAAAACAATACCTTGAACAACATAAAAAATGAATACGTATTCATCCTCTCTCTTAATCATCCCCTTCTTCGCTTTTTCCATTCCGGCCCATGCTGATGTGAAAGAAGTTGATCGGAAAGATCCTCGTTGGAAACAGGCGAAACAGCTCACCATCAAAACGGATAACAAAACAAAACGAATTTTTGAGGCGGAAAAGGCTCAGGATAACTCTTTCTTCTATATTGCATCCCAAGAAAATACAGAATTTTTTTGGACTGAATATCAATTCAAGCCCAAAGGAAATGATGAAACCAAAAACAGAGTAGAACCTATGTTTGAATGGGGAATCATTCCTCCCGGAAAAACTCAGGCAATTAATAAAAAAGAATTGGCATTAGGAGAAACGGTCAAGGACCAGGCAAGATATGAAGCTGACCTCAGTTCTTTACAAAAACCCGACTCGCTCAAAATTGCCTGCCGCATGATTGCCTACTGGTACAATGACGGAGAAAAAGTCAACCAGCCTGATACGGGAAAAGCCAAGACATCTGTCATTAAACCGCCTTCCTTCAAACTTAAGGTCAAGGAACTGGCATTCAACACCGTGAAAGGGGAAATTGATTCCGACTCCTTTGACATTCAAGAGACAATCAACGGAAAAGACATTTCCGTGCCGGAATTCAAGGACGGCAAAGAACAACAGGGAACCGTGGTGGCTTATCCCGCCCAATCCAGACCAATTATTAGAATTTCTGCGGAACTGTCCTCTGACGATATTCCAGCCGAACAATGGAAAGATCTCAGCATCAAACTCAACGCCGTCGGCTCCAATGGAGATGAAAGTCTGGTCCAAGGCAAAAAATTCCACTCACGAAAGGAAATGGACATGGAAGCGGGAGCAGAGAATAATACCCAAACGGTCAAGGGAGACATTCAGGCAGCAGATGCCCTGGAAAATGAAATGAAGCAGGGAAGTCTTCAGCTGACCTGGAGCGCCGAGTTGGAAGGTGGGAAACTGGACTGCAAGGCGGAAACAAGTATAGCGAATGCTTTCCTCATCCTGCGCCAGCAGGAAATCGAGGCTGGAAAAGGGACTCCCAAACTATGGAAGCAGGCTCTTTTGGCCGGGGCGGGACATCTGTTAAAAATGAGTGATAATAAAACGGCTCTTTCCCGCGTCACCAGTAATGTCGAATATGCAAATGCCCTCGTCAAAGGAATCATTTATCACAGCCAATATCCAGATGTTGCGAAGTCAGCTTATACCACAGCTTCCGATAGATTTTCCTTTACGATCAACCTTTCTTCAATCGTTGACCTTTACCAAGGCAATTCCGGTCCCAAACTTATTTGCATTGATGCATGCGGGACACTCCAGGCTCTCTATCAGCTGATGACTGATGATTCCATCAGCGCCCGCCTGGCAGACCCAGAGGCAAAAGAAGGGCAAACGCTTCCTGCCAATGCCGCCGGACATGCTTTTAACGCATTAAATAATAAAGTTTACGATGGAACTCCGCAACGAGGAGCACTCCATGGAGGCATTGCGCCTGCTACGGCACGTGGAGGAAATATCCAGCAACATCTTAAGAACATGGGGGATGCCAATAATATCAAGCTTAACTTGCTTGATCAGGAGGCTACGTTTACCATTAAATAAAGACTCTCATGAAATTTCTTCTCCTGTTCCTTATTGTTGCACATCCATTATTTGGTATTGAAGATCAAGACGATCCCTTCAGGCAGCATGCTTCTCCATGGGTAAAAACATGGGAAAAGGAATGGGACGGAGAACCATGGCTCATCTGCGTGGAAGGGGAGGAACAGTATCTCCTGCACAGCAAATCCGTCAAGGAATGGGCGGACCAGCGCCCATTCCTGGGCCATCCGTTCGACCGTGCCAGAAATGCGGAAGAATTGTTCGGCCCTCTGGTTAACCAGCTTCCCCTGCAACCGGGAACGTACGATCCTCCCTTCAGGAGAACATTGCATCCTTATTTAAAACTGGAAGATGCATTCGTGTTCCAGGCAACCCTGGAAAGTTCGGACGGGGATCCAAAACCTTTCTGGATCGTTATGGACAGGGACGGCCATGTATTATTCACATTCCACTGGTGCTATTCCTCTCGCTATGAATTCCCCCTGGTATTTGCTGCTGCCAGAGAGGAAAACCTGTTGCGGTTCAATTATCCCTATCCGTCCAGCCGCAGACTGTACCCCAACTTCAAGGACGAGGATTTTCCCCCTCCTTTCAAACAACCGACCTCCCTGGTGCAACGCGCCAAAAACCGGTCTTTGTATGCCTTGGATCCAAAAACAAAACAACCCATCCGGCTTTATATCTATAACAAGGGGGCCTGTGTCGTGTATGCCTCTCCTTCGGCAGAACTAGCCACCTTGGACTGGAGTTCCTCTTATTGGAACCGGCATGTCCGCCAGACTCCGAAAGAAATAGAACGGTTGGAAGCAATATTGGATCAATTCATTGATTTCCAGATGGACTCCAAGGCGGCTCCTGCGGATTGCCGCAAGGAAATCGAATTACTACTCATCAAAGGCAGGGAACGCGGACGCCTTTTCCATCAGGAAAGGGAAAAAGAACGGAAGCAGTACTTTCAACTCTTCGGATGGTGCCACCAGCTGATTGCCGGAACCTTGCCGCAATATCAACAAGAAAGCCTTCATTATCTATCTCTTGCTAAAAAAGAGGACATTCAGTCCTTTCTCCTCCCTTTGAACCTTCCACTCAACCGTTTCTATCCGGACGCCAAAGTCGATGTCAAATGTCAGGTTCCTTACTGTACGGAACGCTGGATTCAAAAAATCTGGAAAGGAAAAATCCAGATTTACGAGACGGATTGGCGCCAAAAACGTTCTTTCCGCTGTACTCTGATTCCGGATAATACGGGAAAGAATATACGCATTGCCTATTCTATCGTGGAATGCTCCACAGAAAACATGTGCCGTGAAGCTCTTGCGGACAGAAGGTTCTGGAGACCGTTCAACGAACATGAAGAATCCGTGGAAGAAGTACTGCTCCACACAAGGGTCCATCCGGGCCTAGTGGGAGAATACGACCTAAGCTCCTCTCTCCGTATGAACTACCGCGGCATGATCATCCCGGAAAGTGAAACGGCCACTATCATCTTCCGCCGTGGAAATACCATTGTAGCTCTCGTTGCCTCGGATCCCCACTATTCCGTGCTGTCCTTGGCCAAGAAGATAGACCAAGAGCTGAAAAAGATTTACATGCCCCGTTATCAATCCAGACGTACTCCATGATTTTCCTCCCTTTCCTTCAAGACGGAAATGCGCCAAAGGCCGGGAAGCGGTCATTTCAGACCATACGCCTCCGGGAAATGTTCAAAAAAACGCTCCGAGTAAGACACAAACCGTGTCAGCAATACATCCTTGCATCTTGACGCGGTTAACGAACGGACGGATGCTTAAGATCAGTTATGGGAAAAACACTTTTCCAAAAAATCTGGGATGCTCATTCCGTCGGCATTCTGCCGGACGGAAGAACGCAAATGTTCATTGCTACACACTTTCTGCATGAAGTTACTTCTCCGCAGGCTTTCGGCATGGTCCGCGACCTCGGTCTCGCTGTCCGTCATCCGGAACGCACCTTCGCCACCGTGGATCACATCATTCCCACGGACAACCAGGTGGAACCGTTCGCGGACGCCACGGCGGACGCCATGATCCGGGAACTCCGCCGGAACTGCGCGGAAAACGGCATCCGCTTCTTTGATCTTCCTACGGGCCTTCAGGGCATCGTGCACATGGTAGGGCCGGAGCTCGGCATCACCCAGCCGGGCATGACCATCGTGTGCGGGGACTCCCACACGGCTACGCACGGCGCGTTCGGCTCCATCGCGATGGGCATCGGCACCACGCAGGTGCGCGACGTGCTGGCCACCCAGACGCTGGCCCTCAGTCCGCTGAAGGTGCGCCGCATCAACGTAAACGGCAAACTGGCCCCCGGCGTAAAAGCCAAGGATGTGGCCCTTCACATCATCGGACTCCTGGGAGCCAAGGGCGGTCTGGGATTCGCCTATGAATACGGCGGCGACGTGATTGACGCCATGAGCATGGACGAACGCATGACACTGTGCAACATGTCCATTGAAGGCGCGGCGCGCTGCGGCTACGTAAACCCGGACATGACCACGGTGGAATACATCAAGGGACGCCTGTTCGCTCCCGAAGGCGCGGACTGGGACAAGGCCGTGGAACGCTGGCTAAGCTTCGCTTCCGATGCGGACGCGGAATACGATGAAATCGTTGAAATCGACGGAGCCTCCATCGAACCTACCGTGACATGGGGCATCTCCCCGGACCAGAACACGAGCATTAACGGCGCAACGCCGGATCCCGCATCCGCCCGGAACGCCGACGAACGGAAAATGATCGGCGAAGCGCTGGAATACATGAAATTCCCCGCCGGAATGCCCCTCAAGGGACTTCCTGTCCAGGTGTGCTTCATCGGGTCCTGCACCAACGGCCGCATCTCCGATTTCCGGGAAGTGGCTGCCCTCATCAAGGGACGCCACGTGGCTCCCGGAATCAGGGCGCTGGCCGTGCCGGGCTCCCAAATGACGGCCAGGCAATGCGAAGAGGAAGGTATTGCGGACATCTTCCGTGAAGCCGGATTCGAATGGCGCCTGGCCGGCTGTTCCATGTGCCTGGCCATGAATCCGGACAAGCTCCAGGGTGACCAGCTCTGCGCCAGTTCTTCCAACCGGAACTTCAAGGGACGCCAGGGCAGCCCCACGGGCCGCACCCTTCTGATGAGCCCCGCCATGGTGGCCGCCGCCGCGCTGACGGGAAAAGTCTCTGATACCCGTGAAGTGTTCTCCATGAACTAACCTTTCATCTCCAGATCTTATGTCTCTGACCAAATTCACTTCCATCACCGGCACCTGCGTCCCGATCCCCGGACCGGACATGGACACGGACCGCATCATCCCCTCGCGCTTCCTCAAATGCATCACGTTTGACGAGCTGGCGAACGTCATGTTCTGGGACGAACGCTTTGACGAAAACGGGAAGTCCAAATCTCACCCGGTGGACGATCCCCGTTTCCGGGGAGCCGCCATCATTCTGGGAGGCACCAACTTCGGCTGCGGCTCCTCCCGCGAGCATGCACCGCAAACTATCAGGCGTTCCGGTATCAAGGCCGTCATCGCGGAATCCTTCGCGGAAATCTTCTTCGGAAACAGCACAGGCATCGGCCTGCCCTGCGTGTGCGCTTCAGCAGAAGACATCGCCGCCCTGTCCCGATACATCTCCGACCACCCGGAAACGGAAATAACCATCGACCTCCTTTCCATGACCGCCTCCTGGCCGGACGGCTCCATCTTCATCCGCATGCCTGCGGAAGCCCGCGAAGCCCTGACCCAGGGCCGCTGGGACTCCATTGCGGAACTGCTCGTCAACATGGAAGCCGTGGAAAAGAAAAATGCGGAACTCCCCCAAGTTTCGGCCTCCTGCTGATTCAACCATCACTCCCCTCCCCCTATCCCCATATGATCTTCAGAATTACAGACTACGTCCAGCGGGGCACATTGGATAACCGCGAACGCGGAACCATACGGCTTGTCCTGCATCTTATGGGGATGCCCCACCCGGTGCGTATCACTCTGCAGGGAAACTGCCTTCAGGACCTGGCGGGCTGCCTGGTGGAATTTGAAAATCCTGCTCCCCACCTGCTTCCGGCGGAACTGACTGCGTTGCCAGACATCATCCGGGGAGTGACGGGAGACATGACAGCCAGCCGCCGCATGCCCGTAAGGGGGAGGAAAACCCTGGAAAACTCCCTGTACATGGAATGGTTCACGGACCATCAGGACATGGTCCTGATGGAAAGCTCCACCTACTCCGTCAGGGTATCCCTGCCGGAATGGACCATGGACGCCTGCGAGGAACAGGTGCAGATCATGGCCAATCAGCAAATGCTCCGCACCCAGGTCAAGACATGGGCCAAAAACTACGCCAACAACCGGGAAGACGGCAACCTCCCGGACCATGCGTGGGACAGGCGGCTGCGAGAGGCAGAAGCCATTGCCATCGCCTACCAGGAAGTCTTTCAGAAATACAGGCTGAACCCTACCGGGGACATCCGCGTAGCCTTTGTCATGGGCTGGGACGAGGTGCTGGACGACATCGCGCAGTCGGAAGAAACGGGCACCCCCTGTTCCTGCAAGAGTACCGGCATGCTCAGCCTCTTTGACATCCTCAATGAACAGGAAGCTCAGGAAGTCCAATCCTGCATGTTCCACCCGCTGTTTCAGCAGGTCATGGAATTGACGGATCTGTGCCAGCGCCAGTTCAGCAAGGAAATCAGCAAATCCCAGCGGAGCAGAACGGAACCGCCGGAACCACTCGGCCAAATCTTCTACTGCATCCGTTACATCACTCCCCGCATTCTTTCCTGCCTTCTGCAGGAAAAGGGAAACGGCGCGGACTACTGCACGCTGGCGGCCAGAATGGCCCTGTGCGTGGAGCAGACGCGCCTGACCGTCTCCGCCCTGAAGAACAACGGACGGCAGATAGGGGACGAAGTCCGGGAACGTTTCTCCTCCCTGCTTGAAGAAGTCAGCTCCTTCCAGGAAAGCCTGGCAACCCAAAGCAGGAAAAGCAACCTGTAATATCCTGCATCCGCACCACCTCCAACCATCTACTATCATGCGTTTTCATACTTGCCTCCAGGGACTCTTCCTGGTTCTCGTCGCAGTATCCCTCTCTCCGGCGGACGAACCGGCCATTTCCCTTTCCGATTTCGGGGTAGACAAAGTCATGTCCGGTCCCGTCGTTTCCATCAGTGACCAGTACAAGGGCGTTGTAAAAATTGAAGTGGACTCCCTGACCCCGGACTACGCCACGCCGTGGGATACGGGCCGCTACCAGGGAGGCATAGGAACCGGTTTCCTGATCGGTGAAAACGCCTTCATGACCAATGCGCACGTGGTAAGCAACGCAGAACGCATCTACATCTCCATGTATGGGGATTCCCGCAAAATTCCCGCCAGGGTCAAATTCATCGCCCATGACGCCGACCTTGCCCTGCTGGAAGTGGAGGATTTCAAGCCGTTCAAGGGAATCAAGCCCTTTGAATTCAGGAAAAACCTGCCCAATCTGGAAGACGAGGTAAGAGTCATCGGCTACCCCATCGGCGGCAACAGGCTCTCCGTCACGCGTGGCGTTGTCTCCCGCATTGACTTCACTCCGTACGCCCATCCCCGGAACATGGAACACCTCACCATCCAGGTGGACGCCGCCATCAACCCGGGCAACAGCGGCGGCCCCGCCCTCATGGGTAACAAAGTCATCGGCGTGGCCTTCCAGGGTCTGAACAACGCCAACAACACGGGGTATGTGATTCCCACTCCCGTCATCCGCCATTTCCTGGAGGACATCAAGGACGGAGTCTATGACGGCTACGTGGACATGGGCATTCAGGCGGCCCCCATCCTGAACCCCGCCATGCGCAAGGCCTTCGGGTTGCCGGACGACGAAAAGGGCGTCCTGATCGGCAAGGTTCTCAAAGGCTCTTCTGCAGACGGCATTCTCCGGAACGGAGACATCCTGATGAAGGTGGACGGCTACGATGTGGACAGTTCCGCCATGATTGAACTGGAAGGCCAGAAAATCAGCATGAAAGAGCTGATTGAACGCTGCTTCAAGGATGACAGGCTGCCTCTGGACATCATCCGGGACGGCAAGCCCATGAAAGTGGAAATGGTCATGAAACCCTCACGGGCCAAGGAACTGCTGATGGAGGAATACGACAAAATGCCCCGCTATATCGTCTTCGGCGGCTTGGTATTCCAGCCCATCCAGCGCAACGTGCTGGCTGCGGCGGACATCTCCATGCTGGACGTAGCCCTGGACATCCGGGACTACCAGGAAGACGGAGGCTGCGTGGACTATGAAGACATGGTCATCATCACCAAGGTATTGGACGATGAAGTAAACGCCCGCCTCTCCGGCTCCGTTTCCAACGCCATCGTGGAAAAAATCAACGGCGTGAAGGTCAAGGGCCTCAGCCATGCCTACAAACTGCTTTACCCGGAAAAAATGCCGGAATATGTCATTATTGAACTGAAAGACGGAGAACGCCCCCTGATCTTTGAAGGAAAAGCCATGGAAGCGGCCAACAAGCGGATCTTCAAAACTTACAATATCCCTAAAAACGCCCGGCTTGACAGCGCCATTCCCGGCCGCCAGCCCTCCCGCAAAGAAACTTCTGCCAACTAACACAGCCATGAAATCCCTTTCTCTTCTTACTTTCGGCTCCCTGATCCTTCTTGCCGGATGCCAGCCGCGCGAATCCTCCATCCCGGCCCCGGCTCCCGAACCAGAACAGCAGCAGGCGCCCGCCATGACTCCGGGGCAGCCGGAGGAAGCGCCTCCCGCTTCCCTTCCCGTGCCTTCCCCCACCAATTCCATGGTGGGCATCAACGCCACCAATCAGGGATATGCCATGGTCCAGCCGTGGAGCAAGGAAAACCCGTCCTACAGTGAAGGCTTCGGCATCTATCTGGGAGACGGCAACATCCTGACGGCCGCCAACATCGTCTATTCCGCCAGCTTTGTGGAAGTAACTTCCTCCGACGGCTCCCAGACGGTTCCCGTGACCGTTACGGCCTTTGACCCGGAAGCCAACCTCGCTCTGCTCCGCCTGAAAAACGAGAAAGACGCCGCTTTTCTGGACAAACTGGTCCCCGTTACGCTGGGGAAAGCCCCCAAACTGGGGGACAAGGTGGAATTCTGGCAGTTTAACGCGGACGGCCTCCCCATCACCACGTCCGGTTCCATTCTGGCGACGGAAAGCTCCTGCCCATTCACCAGCGGCGAACCCTTCGTCCTGTACAATGTCAAATCCTCCGTCACTCCCCTGAGGGGCGGTGCGGGCAATCCGGTCATGATCGGAAAGGAGCTGATAGGTCTGAGCGCCAGCTGCAACCCCTCCGCCCAGAAAGTGCTGGCCGTCACCCAAACCATGATTTCCCGTTTCCTTGAACAGGCACAGTCCGGCAAATACTCCGGCTTCCCGGCGGACGGCACGCAGGTCACGGAACTGACGGACCCCGTTTTCCGCAAATATCTGGGACTGCCCGAAAACGGAGGCGGCCTTTACGTCGCCAAACTGCCCGTTTACAGTTCCTTCTACAAGGCCGGCATACGCTCCGGAGACGTTGTGGAAAGCGTCAACGGCATCCCCCTGGACAGCAAGGGACTCATCAGGGATTCCTCCCTCGGTCCCGTCTCCGCCAACTTCCTGTTCCGCGATTCCGCCAAACCCGGAGACGTCATCACGCTCGGCATCCGCCGCAAGGACAAAAACGGCGCCAGCCAGCCCATGACGGTGGACGTCACGCTGGACCGCGGCGCATTGGAAGGAGACCTGATCAATCCCGCCCCCTTTGTTGCTGAGCCGCGCTACCGCATTTACGGCGGCCTGGTCTTCATTCCTCTGACGGGCGCACTGGTGAGAGAAATCAACAAGCTTAGTAAAAACCGCCCTCCTCTCAATCTGGTTGAGGCGATGGAGAAAAAGGAGGAAATCCGGAAAAAAGGCGTGGATGAAATCGTGGTCTTTCTGGTAGCCCTTCCCACGCAGGCCACCCTGGGCTATGCCTCCATGAGTCCCTCTATCGTGGAAAAAGTGGACGGAGTGCAGGTAAAGAATTTCAAGCACCTCAACCAGCTTCTGGACAGACCCGCCCCCGGAGGCACGCACCGCATTGAAGTCGGCCAGCAGCCGTACACCATGTACATGTCACAGCAGGAGGCGGCCAAGGCGGACCGCTTCATCCAGATGCGGGCCGTTCCCGTACTCCGCAGGGACTGAGCCTGCCGTCCCGATACGCCGCCGTTTTACAGCATACGTTCTGAAATGTCCCTCCACACGCTGAACATCCATCTGGATTTTCCCTACAGGGTAGCCTTCACCCACGGGGTTTTCCGGCCGGAAAACGACGCACTGGCCGGGCTGATGGAGCAGAGGGAGGGAAGCCGCGTCCTAGTCCTGGTGGAAGAAGGACTGGAACGGTTCTACCCCTCCCTCCCGGCGGACATCGACCGCTACTTCACGGAACGGGCCGGAACACCGGGCTATGCCGGGCGCCGGACCGTACCGGGCGGGGAGGCGGCCAAAACCACCTTTGCCGCGTGGGAAACGGGCCTGCGCCACATCGTGGAAGCGGGGATTGACCGCCATTCCCATATCGTTGCCGTGGGCGGAGGGGCCTTTCTCGACGTGGCAGGATTTGCGGCCGCCACCGCTCACCGCGGCATCCGCCTGCTGCGCGTACCCACCACCACCCTCTCCCAGGCGGACTCCGGCGTAGGCGTCAAAAACGGCATCAACTTCATGGGGCAGAAAAACTATTTGGGCACCTTCGCCATTCCCTGGGCCACCCTGAACGACTTTCTCTTTCTGCACTCCCAGCCTTTACCCCTCAAACGCGCGGGCCTTGCGGAGGTGGTGAAAGTGGCCGTCGTGAAAGACGCCGTTTTCTTCGACTGGCTGGAGGAACACGCCGGAGCCCTGGCCGCATGCAAGACGGACATACTGGAACACGCCGTAGAGCGTTCCGCCCTGCTCCATGCGGAACACATCGCCCGCGGAGGGGATGCCTTTGAAATGGGTTCAAGCCGCCCCCTGGACTTCGGCCACTGGGCCGCCCACTACATGGAAACCATGTCCGGCTATACGCTGGGCCATGCGGAAGCCGTCTCCGTGGGAATGTGCCTGGATATTCTTTACTCCGTCAAAAAAGGCTGGCTGCCCTCCCGGCAGGCGGAACGGATCATCGCCGTCCTGAAAGTTCTGAAACTGCCCGTTTTCCACCCTCTTCTCGCCCGGAGGGGGAAGGACGGAGCATGCGAAATCCTGAAAGGGCTGGAAGCCTTCCGCGAGCACCTGGGCGGCCATCTGACCGTTTTGATGCTCACCGGCATCGGAAAGGGAATGGACGTCCATGAAATAGACGCCGCCCTGATGGAGGAATGCATCCGGGAAATGCAAGTACAGGCGGCTTCCGCAGAATGAGCCTTTCCCCGGAAGCCTACTTGCCGTTCAGGTAATCCAGAATAATCCGCACTTCCACCTTCACGCCGTTGAGCAAGGCGCTGTCATCCGCCCTGAAACCGGGATTGTGGTTGGGGGGACCGTCACCGGAACCCACGATCATGAAATAAGTCGGCGCCACCTGCGCGTAATAGGAAAAATCTTCACTGGCGGAAAGTCTCGGGACATCGAACACGTTTTTCGCACCCACCGCCTCCATGGCAGCCTTCTTCGCCAGTTCCCGGAGAGCGGCATCATTCTGAATAGCCGGGTAGCCGAGCACGTAATCCAGCTTGTACGCCGCCCCGTTGGCCTCGCACACATGGCCGATGATGGAACGGACGCGCTCCTCCATCAACTTGCGGGTTTCCGGCGTGACGGTGCGGATGGACGCGGCTAGCTCCGCGTTGCCGGGAATCACGTTCGGAGCGTCTCCCGACTGGAACTTTCCGACGGAAACCACGGCCATTTCCCCGGGCGTTACATTGCGGGACACGACGGTCTGAAGCATCATCACGATCTCAGACCCCGTCACGATGGGGTCCACGCCCATCTGAGGCATGGAACCGTGGGAACCCTTACCCTGAATGGTCAGGAAAAATCCATCCGATGAAGAAGAAGCGGCGCCAGCCGGCAGCATGCCGATGGACCCCGCCGGCATGTTGGGAATGACGTGTGCGCCGAAAATGGCGTCCACCCCCTTCAGCTTCCCGCTCTTGATGATCTGCAAGGCTCCGCCGGGGGACTTTTCCTCCGCATGCTGGAAAATGAAATAAACCGTGCCTTGCAGTTCCTTCTGCATGCCGGAAAGGACCTTGGCCGTTCCCAGCAGCATGGCCGTATGCATGTCATGACCGCAGGCATGGCTGATGCCCGGCGTCTTGCTGGCAAAGGAAAACCCGGTTTCCTCCTGCACGGGAAGGGCATCCATGTCCGCCCGGAAACCCACGGTACGGCCGGGTTTGGCTCCGCGAAGAATGCCTATGACGGAAGTTTCCGCAGGCCGGATGACTTCAATATTGCCGAAGGAGCGCAGCATATCGGCCACATATCTGCCTGTGTTGTATTCCTTGAAGGAAAGTTCCGGATTCTCGTGGAGATGATGCCTCCATTCCACCACATTTCCGGCGACGGACGGCACATCGGGCTGCTGCGCACCCGCCGCGGACAGGCAGCAGCAAAAAAGCGCCACGAACCAATAAGACTTTTTCATGGTTTGAATAGACGAATCGTTGTCTTTTATTCAGACAATTCCTCCACATTTCCATTTCATGAAAATGTGCCATCATATGACGGCCTTTTTAAAGTAACCTCGCCCTGGGGGATGCTGTGGTAAATTCTCCATGACAGCCTCCATCCCCTGAAAAGGCAAATACCATGGGAAACATTTTCCGGATTTCCTTAAAGTGTCCACACCCGGGTTTCTCCGTCCCATTTACGGTCTGCGGACCATGGAATCCGTTTACTTCAGTTTAAAAGAGAAATAATGCCCCGGAATTTTTCATCTCCTTCATCGGCTATGGATGGTATTCCTGGTAAGAATGGCACGGAATGCCGGACAACATACAAGCCGGCGGCTGTACCGGAAATCAACCAGCGCCCACAGCACGGAAAGCGATTCCGGTAAAATAAAAGGCATTGGAAAGATCCGCCGCCTCTCGGCAGGTAGAATTATCCCAACAAAAATTACCTGAAAAAATGAAAACCGTTTTTAAATGGATGGCAGCTCTCCTGATTGCGGCAGGGGCCGTATGGATCGTCATGCCGTTTGCTTTCATATATCTTTTTTATACGTCAAATACAGCTTAAATCCTGATATGACTCCTGCCACGATGGAGAAGATCATTAAGGAAAATCCTAAAGACATATGCGAAATAGAACAGCGATTGAATAGAAGGAGGGTTCTTCCCGGCCGGAATGACTCCGATTTCCAGTCTTACATGGAACGGCTGGAACGAACTACGGCCAGATATGCGGCGGAGGGAAAACTGACTTCCCTGTCCGTCAACTGGTATTGCGGGAATAAACAGGCCGCTGAAGTAAAATATATAGCCGGCTGTGAGACAAGAACAGCGTGGGAAGAACACAAGCCAACCTGGGCGATCTTTCGGACAAAACGACTTACTATTTCCTTCTTGACGGGAATCTGCGCCTCCTTGGCTGGATGAAAGAAGAATCAGACGAATAGGGACATGCGTGTCAACCGCATGTTCATCACCGTGGAACGGCCGCCAGCAAGGTCTGCGTGTATTCATGGGACGGGGAGGAAAATACCTCGTCGGCATCCCCGTATTCGACGATGCGCCCCTTGCGCATAACGGCAATCCTGTCCGCGATGTAATGGACCACGGACAAATCGTGGGAAATGAAAATCATGGTCAGGTTCAAATCCCGGGCAAGCGTCATGAGAAGATTCAGAATCTGGGACTGGATGGAAACATCCAGCGCGGAAACGGGCTCGTCCGCAATCACCAGCCTGGGTTTCGGCGCCAGGGCGCGGGCAATCGCCACCCGCTGCCGCTGTCCCCCGGAAAATTCATGCGGGTATTTCCGCATCAGGGCAGGGCTCAGCCCCACCCTTTCCATCAATTCCGCCACATCATCCCGCATCTGGGAGAAAGTTCTCTTGCGGCGGCGGCATTCCAAAGCCTCCTTCAGCGTCGCATAAACGGTAAAGCGGGGATTCAGGGATGCGTACGGATCCTGGAAAACCATCTGGAAATCCGGGCGGCGCTTCCTGACCTCGGACGGGGAAAGGGCCGTCAATTCCTCTCCTTCCAGGAAAATACGGCCTTCCGTGGGTTTCTGGAGCAGCATCACCGTGCGGGACAGCGTGGACTTGCCACAGCCGGACTCTCCCACCAGTCCCAGGATTTCTCCCTTTTCCACGGAAAGGGATACCCCGTCCACCGCCACGACGGACGCCGGTTTGCGGGAGGAGAGCATCCCCTGCACCGCAGGAAAGACGACACTCACATGATCCAGTTCCAGAAAAGCCATATCCTCACTTTAACAGGTGTTCCGGAACAAGACAAGATACCAACCGTGCCAGCTTCGTCAACATGGGCGCCGCCAGCCCTCCCGGCAGTAATAAGAACAGGGCGGCCTTCCTGTCTCTTTATGAGCCCGGAGAATCATCTTCCGGCTTGAAAGACCAGCGGAACAGCTGCACCAGAACATAAACCGCCGCATCGCCGAGAATAGCCGTTCCTCCGGCCCAAAAACCACCGAAAATGAAAATAAGCCCGGCCTGGGCGTCGCTCCGCAAATACCCCGGCGTGGCGACCGACCACAACCAGTAAAAATGACAAATGAGGCCGATGATTAAAAAAGTAACCGTCTCCCACCTGTACTTCCGTCCGGTCCCTGCATAAAACCACAGCAGAAGCAGGAAATACCAGCCTCCGGACACAAGCCCGAAGAAGGGCTGCAACAGGCTTGAGGCCAGCACCATGTTCCAGATGAACATGCCGATGATCACTCCCATGAGCAGGCGGAAAACCGGATCCTGCTTCACCGGTTTTTCCACAAGGCCCTTCCTGTCACCCCCAGGCTCCATGAAAGCCGTTTTATCCGCACATTCCCCCGGCAGCAAGTAAAAACGCTTCCGTCCGGGTTGCCTGTATTCCCGGTCAGCTAATTCCGGAGAAACGGGAAATGGACGGACCGCCCGGATTCATCCCTGTGGCAGCAACAGGGTGGTAAAATAGCGGCAAACTATCGCCCTGACGGTTATGACGAGAATCCGAACACCGATCATGGATGATAGATTTTTCCGTCAACAGGCGGGTTTCCTGTTGAAGGGCGGCATGACTGCATGCGCAAGGAATAACCCATGATTCACTCATCAGAAAAAACTGCCGCCCCAGAGGGGGACCAGGGATTCGGCAACATGAAAAAGAGCCGCTCCCCTCGCAGGGAACGGCTCCTGAAATTCAGTTCATGCGGGCTTACGCGCCAAGCTGGTAGCGGACGAAGGAGACGACGGAAATTTCGTCGCCGAGTTCCTTGCCGACCTGCTTGAGCAGGGCGTCCACAGAGACGGAAGGATCCTTCACGAATCCCTGGTTCAGCAGGCAGGACTGGGCATACAGGGCCTTCAGCTTGCCGGGCAAGATCTTTTCCAGCAGGTGTTCCGGCTTGCCTTCCTGAATGAGCTGCTGGCGCGCGATTTCCTGTTCTTCAGCCACAAAGGCGGGGTCCAGGCTGTCGGAGCTGACGCTCTTGGGAGCGGCGGCGGCGATGTGCAGGGTCAGGTCCTTGACCAGGGCCTTGAATGCGTCGCTCTTGACGGTTTCTTCCTTGCCGGCCTTGACGGACAGCAGAACGCCGACCTTGCCGCCCATATGGATGTAGGAGGCGATGGTGCCGTTGCCGTCCACCGTCAGGCGGGCGAATTTGCGCAGGCCCATGTTTTCGCCGATGGAGCTGCACATGGCCTTGATGTACTCTTCCGTGGTGCCTTCAGGCATGGAGACCTGCAGGGCTTCCTCCAGGGTGGAGGCCTTGGAGTCCGCGAGCGCCTTGGCAACGTCGTTCACCAGGCCCTGGAACTTGTCGCCCTTGGCGCAGAAGTCCGTTTCGCAGTTGAGTTCAAGGATGATGCCGCAGCAGCCGCAGGGAGCCACGACGGTGCGGATTACACCTTCCTTGGCGTCGCGGTCAGCCTTGGCGGCGGCCTTGGCGATGCCCTTTTCACGAAGGTACTTCACGGCGGCTTCCATGTCGCCGTTGCATTCGTTGAGGGCCTTCTTGCAATCCATCATGCCGGCGTCCGTCTTGTCACGGAGGGCTTTGACGAGAGCAGCAGTAATTTCTGCCATAGTTTTTCTGTTCTTTCTGAATGGGGGTTGATTAGGCGTTGGCGGCGGCGCCCTTGCCTTCGTTGATGGCCTTGACGATGCAGTCAAGAATCAGACGGATGGAGCGGACGGCGTCGTCGTTGCCGGGGATCGGGAAATCGATGTCCTTCGGGTCGGCGTTGGTGTCAACCAGCACGCAGACGGGGATGTTCAGACGGTGGGCTTCGCGGATGGCGATGTCTTCATGGTCGGCACCGATGGCCACCATGGCGTCCGGAGCGCCGCCCATGTTGCGGATGCCCTGGAGGTTGCGTTCCAGCTTCTGGCGTTCGCGGTCCAGAGCGGCCAGTTCCTTCTTGGACATGCTCTTGAACTCGGGGGTCTTTTCAATCCCTTCAAGATAGGAAAGGCGTTCGATGCTCTTGCGGATAGTGCTCATGTTGGTGAGCATGCCGCCCAGCCAGCGGTGGTTCACATAGTACTGACCAGTGGCTTCCGCAGCTTCGCGGACGGCTTCCTGAGCCTGGCGCTTGCAGCCGACGAAGAGAATCTTCTTGTTGCGGCGGGCCAGATCAGCGAGGAAGGAGCAGGCCTTGTCCAGGCACTTTTCAGTTTCTTCAAGGTTGACGATATGAATACCGGCCTTGTCCTTGAGGAGGTACTTCTTCATGCTGGGGTGCCATTTGCGGGTCTGGTGGCCCAAATGAACACCGGCTTCAACCATCTGGTTAATCAGATCATTAATCATATATGTATGTAGGTGGCTTTCCTTGCGGCAGGAAAAGCGGTTTTTGGGGACTTCGACGCTTTCTACCCCTCCGATCCCCATTGTTTAGGTTGCGCCGAATCGCGCGAGGGACAAATAATATACCGCGTGCAGCCCTTCTTGTCAAAGCATAAATCATTGATTTACGAAACCATTCCGTCATCCGCCGCACTTCCCGGCGCCCGTGCCGTTCCAGACCTTCCGGGAGGCATGCAGACACTTATCGTACAAAAAACATGAACATGCCGCAAAACGGACTTGGAAAAAACGCCGGGCAGGCGTTCCATGCGTCCGCTCCGGATGACCAAGACTCTGACAAGCGGCAATCCCGCCAAATTGATTTTCCTGTTTACCATTCCCCTGCTGATCGGCAATCTGTTCCAGCAATTCTACAACATGGCGGACACCCTGATCGTGGGCAGGACGCTGGGTGTGGAAGCCCTGGCTGCCGTAGGCTGCACGGGAGGGCTGATGTTTTTCATCCTCGGGTTCGTGATCGGATTCACGGCCGGCCTTTCCATTATCACGGCCCAGCGTTTCGGCGCCGGACGCAAACGGGCCGTGCGGCGCAGTTTTGCCGTGTGCATCCTCCTGAGCGCGGCAGCAACCGTCCTGCTGACGGCCGTGAGTGTCGTCTTCGCCCGCCCCGTGCTGGAACTGCTGCAAACGCCTCCGGAAATTCTGGATGCGGCCCATTCCTACATCATCATTATTTTCTGGGGAATCGGCGCGGCCATGCTGTTCAACCTCCTTTCCAATGTCATCCGCGCTCTGGGGGACAGCAGAACCCCTCTCTACTTCCTGGTGCTGGCCTGCGTGCTGAATATCGTCCTGGACCTGGCGCTGATCCTGCGTTTCGGCATGGGGCCCGCCGGTGCGGCCGTGGCCACGGTCACTTCCCAGCTGGTTTCCGGACTCCTCTGCACCATCTACGTGTTCAGGAAGTTTCCCATGCTCCGGCTCACCCGGACGGACTGGAACATGAGCCGCCGCTACCTCTGGGCGCATATCCGCCTGGCCCTCCCCATGGGCTTCCAGGCATCCATCATCGCCATAGGCGCCATTCTCGTGCAGTTCGCGCTGAACCGGCTGGGAGCCCAGGCCGTAGCCGCCTTCAGCGCCGCCCAGAAAATCGACATGGTGGCCACGCTGCCCATGATGTCCTTCGGCATCACGATGGCTACCTACGTAGCCCAGAACTACGGCGCCAGGAATCCGCTCCGCATCCGGCAGGGGGTGCTGCAGTGCAGCCTCATGTCCGTAGGATTCAGCATCGCCATAGCTGTCGTGAACATCATCTGGGGACCGGAACTCATCCGGCTGTTCGTAGGGACGGGCGAGCGGGAAGTCGTCAAGCTGGCCCAGACCTATTTGAACATCAATGCCTCCATGTACTGGGTGCTGGCCCTGCTGTTCGTATTCCGCTACACGCTTCAGGGGCTGGGGCAGAGCATCGTGCCTACCTTTGCAGGCGTCATGGAGCTGGGGATGCGCGCCTTTGCCGCCATTATCCTGGCGCGGTACCTGGGTTTTGCCGGGGCCAGCATGGCGAGCCCCGCCGCATGGATCGGTTCCTGCGTGCCGCTCGCCATTGCCTACTTCTTCACGAGAAAGAGGCTCGCACAATCCATGAAACAGCCCTTTCCCCCATGCTGCGGGGAAGAACGCGAATCCATACGCCAGGCGGCATAACGGCGGAAGGAAAGCCTTCTTTACTCCGCAGCATAACGGCGGACAACGCACGGCGTCCACACCACCGGTTCCCCGATGCCCTGAATGGCTGCGGTCATGGCGCACACCTCTTCCCAGTCGTTTTCCAGCAATCCGAAGGAATTGAACTTCAGTTCATAACTTTCCTCCACGTCTTTGTAAAGGGCGTTGCACAGCCAGGAATGGAAGGAGCCGCATTCATAACCCACGATGTCAAAACCCAGGAATTCCCCGCATTCCGGCTCGTCCGCCTGCGGAGCGGCGCCGCGTTCCCGTTCCACTGCCGCGCGCATGGCCCGGTCATCTTCCCCGGCAAAGGAGATACTGACCAGTTCCAATTCGCGGCCGGAGGAGGACAATAACGAAAGCACGCTGCGGGCTCCCGCCAGAGTGGGGAAATTGTCGGCTACCCAGCAGTCCATGAACTCTTCCGCCGCTTCGCGCAGCTGCTGCGCCTCCCGCGGGGAAAGTCCCATGCTCCGGGGATAATCCTCCTCCGCACGCCCGTACCGGCCCCAGTCCATCTCCGGATGAAGGCGGCACAGGCAATCGCTGACGGAAAGAATGACGGAAACCGGGAAAAATCCGGAATCCGGGGGTACGTGTAAAGGCTCAATCAGATAATAGCCAAAGGCCTTTAATTCGACGGGCAGTGTTTTTCCATTCAATTCCATTGCCAGGGCAGTTTCCTGTTTTCTCCGTCTTCCTCTCTGTGGGAATGGCAAAAATCCACGTAGGCTTCCATGGCCCGGCGCTGGTCTGCACTGAGCAGGGCCGTATCCTCCAAACCCCATTCCGCGAAATCCTCGGGACACGTCACCTCCATGCAGCTCCACATCCTGCATCGCAGATCACAGCACATGAATGCGGGGACCAGAAAACGGTAACCCTCCGGATCCGTAAAGCACAGGGCCGTATAACAATGATTCAGCATCGCGTCCGTCAGCTTTGTCCAGTCGTGCCGTTCATCACTGTCCGCCAGTCCGCGAAAAACCTCCCCGAATCCCCCCATATCCCTGTAATCCGCCTGGAGCAGTCCTATTCCGTTCCCCAGTTCCACCCCGGCAAACGCCTTGGTGATCTGCTCAATGACGGGGGCCGCTCCTTCGCGCATTGCCCCGTATCCCGGTATCCGTTCCAGTTCTTTCTGAGTCTCTTCAAATTGTTGCAAATACCATGCCCGGACATCCTCAAGATCCGTCATGTCCGGCCAGTCGGATTTTTTTCCCGCATCTCTTTCCGGCTCCGCCGGCCGATACGCGTGCTCCGCCTGCAAATAAAACGTGCCGAAGGGCGGCAATATCTTCAACTCCTTGCCGAACCTGGCCGCCAGCTCCGGAGAAGGCATGTCCTCCCTCATGTGCTTGCCTTCCCCGATCAGGAATGGAAGAACAAGCACCTTCTTTCCCTTCAGAGAAGGAAGAACCTCTTCCACGGAAGGAGAGACGCCGAAGTACGCCAGCGCCATCTCCGTTCCCTTCGGCAGCCATACTTTTGAATGTTCCAGAAAATCGGACGGTTCCGGGGGCAGTTCCCTTCCCGTCACGCCGTGGGCCACCACCAGCAGGGAAGCGTCCTGCTCCAATTCATTCTGTAGGGATTTCCACACGCCAAGGTTCCATGTACGCTCCGCTCCCCATACGGGCTGGAATTCCAGAGCCGGGGACAAGCCGCGCTCCGCATACAGGGAACGCAGCAATTCCGGCAGGGTTTCCGTCACCGTCCTGCCGCTCTGCATGAAAACGGGATAAACCCAGACTGCGCCCTCACCGGGAGGAAGCTCCGCAGATTCCAGGTCGCGGAAGGATGCCTGCCAGACAAAATCGCTCGCTCCCTTCACGTTTTCCGCTACCTTCTGCCGCAGCCGGGCCCCCGCCTCATCATAGGAAACGCATAATTTGTAAATCTTTCTCGGCATGTCGTTAAGACCCCGGCGGGGCAATGGCGTTCAGCCCCCGGCGTCATCAGTGGAACGGGAAAGAGGCGGATGATTCGCCGTTTGTAGCAGAAACGCCGGATTCAGGCAATACCATACCTCTTCTTTCACCTTCTTCTGTTTCCCGTATCCGGTCCCCGGCACACAGGCATGAAAAATCCTGTTATTGCGCACGCCGTCATGGAATTACGCACTCCTTCAAAAAATACTCCGGACGGGACGGCCCCCGGAGGCCGAATCTCCCGCCGGAGGCAGGATAGCGGCTTGACCGGAGAGGCCGGAACAGTCATGATAGAGGGACATACAGGTTTCCGTCTTATGTCGTTTTATATTCAATCCGTTGAAATCGGCGGCCCCCGGCCGTTCTACCTTCTGGGCCCCTGCTCCCTGGAATGCGAATCCTTTGTCTGGGAAATGGCCCGCTCTATCAAGTCCATCGCTGAAAAGATGGCCGTGCCGCTGATTTTCAAGGCATCCTACGACAAGGCCAACCGCACCTCCGTCACCTCCTTCCGCGGACCGGGCGTGAAGGAAGGCTGCCGCATCCTGGCGGAAATAGGGAAAGAACTCAATCTCCCCATTGTCACGGACGTTCACACCGCACAGGAAGCGGAGATAGCCTCCGAATACGTGGATCTGCTCCAGATTCCCGCCTTCCTGTGCCGCCAGACGGACCTGCTGGAGGCGTGCGCCAAAAGCGGACGCGCCGTGAACATCAAGAAAGGCCAGTTCCTGGCCCCCTGGGATACGGTAAATATCGCGGAAAAGATGAGAGCTTTCGGCTGCGACAGGTTCATGATGTGCGAACGCGGCACCACCTTCGGCTACAACAACCTGGTGGTGGACATGCGGTCCCTGTACTGGATGAAGAAGGAAGGCTTCCCCGTGGTGTTTGACGCCACGCACGCCGTCCAGCGTCCCGGCGGGCTGGGCGGGACAACGGGCGGAGACAGCGAGCTGGCTCCCGTTCTGGCTTCCGCCGCCATGGCAACAGGCAGCGTTGACGGCGTGTTCATGGAAGTGCACAAGAACCCGTCCAAGGCGCTTTCCGACGGTCCCAACCAGATTCCCCTCCACCTGCTTGAAGGCGTGCTGAAACGCCTCCAGGCCATTCATCAGGCAGTCCGTTCATGCTGAAACCATTATCCACATGTGCGCTGGCGTCCTTCATGTTCTGCATGACGGTCTCCGCAGACACGGTCCTGCCGGCAGAAACTCCACTGGCCGGGGTGGATAAGAAAATGCCCATGCTGGAACTTCTCCCCGTGGGCAGTACGCTGACCAAAATCAGCATGACCGAATACGAAGGGCCGCGTCTTTCCCTGCTGCTGACCGCCTCCAGCATGACGATGGTCGCTCCCCAGCAAGCCGCGGGAAAAACCCTGAACATCTACCTGTATGGGAAAAACAGCCAGGTTACACACCTGTTTTCCGGTGACGCCTCCTACTTCCTGGACAGGAAACTGGTTGTCTCACACGCGAAAACCACCATCCGGGATGAGAATTTCTCCGCCACGGGCGCAGGGCTTTATCTGGATACGGAAACCAGACGGGGTATCCTGCTGGGTCCCGGCAAGACCATCCTTCACGTAAAAAATCTCAATAAGTAACGTCACCTTACCATGATCCGAATTCTCACCCTGCTGGCTTTGGCCGGAGGCCTTGCCTCCGGCGCATCCGACATTCCGTCTCACATCGTTCAGCCGTTGCCCCAGGAGCTGGACCCCATGCTCGAACCCGCCTTCCAGCCCCCGGCAGACATCGTGCGTCCCCTGACTGCGGAAGAAACGGCTCAAAGGGAAAAAGACCTGGCCCCCATCCCTTCCGCCCCCCTGACGGAAGACGGAGAGAAAGCCCTTTCCGTCTCCAATGCCCAGGACGCGGAAGTGGACGAACAAATCAACGGATTCCGGCAGAAATACAATGTCTCTATTCATGCCACCCCCGCGGAAGTCACGGCCGCACCCGCCGATTCCGGGATGGAGAAAACCGACAAGGAGACCCCCACGGAAATAACGTACGATGACGGCCTGTATTTTGACATGAAAGAGGGGGTGCTGGTGTACATGAAAAACGTGCATGTTCGCAATCCGGAATTTTCCCTGGACTGCACTGGCCCTTTGAAAATCTATATGCAGTATGTAGAAAAGAAGGGCAAGAAAAAGCCTTCCGACCGCAAGAAGGAAGAAGGAAAGGAAATTGACAAATCCGGGCCCGTGCTGCCCAATGACGGCAACTTCGATTTCAATTCCATCAAAAAAGTCACGGCCTCCGGCAACGTAGTGCTGCGTTATACGGATAAAGACGGAAACCTCTGCACGGCAAAAGCGGAAAAGGCCACTTACGATGCCAATACCGGGGAAATCATTCTTGCGGGCAACTATCCCTCCCTTTCCCGCGGCGGTTCCTTCTTCAAGAGCGACGCCAGGGACGGCTTCATCCGCGTTTACGGGAATGGAAATGTTTACATTCCAAAGGGAGGCAAATCCTCCTTCCGGGATCTGGACAAGCAGCTCTCCGAACGGAAACAACAAAAAACCGCCCGCAAGCCGTGACCGACTCTTCCTCCCACTATCTGCTGAACGCCGAAGGAATCTGCAAAACATACAAGACCCGGACCGTCGTGGACCAGGTCAGCCTGAACGTGGGCCACGGGGAAATCGTGGGGCTGCTGGGACCGAACGGAGCAGGCAAGACCACCTCCTTTTACATGGTGGCGGGGCTGGTGCGGCCGGATGCAGGCCGTGTGATATTCGCCGGAGAAGACATCACGGAATTGCCGATGAACCTGCGCGCCAGGCGCGGCATGGGCTACCTGCCGCAGGAGGAATCCATCTTCCGCCGGCTTTCCGTGGAAGACAACCTTATGGCCATCCTCCAAACGCGCAAGGACATGACCGCCAAACAGCAGAAGGACCGAGCCCAGGAACTGATGGACCGCTTCGGCATCGCCAAGCTGCGCCGTTCCATGGCCATCCAGCTTTCCGGAGGGGAAAAGCGCCGCCTGACCATAGCCCGCGCCCTGGCGACGAACCCTAAACTGCTGATGCTGGACGAACCGTTCAGCGGCGTGGACCCCATCGCCGTTTCCGACATCCAGAAAATCGTCATGGAACTGAGCGACAGGGACGGGCTTTCCATCCTGATTACAGACCATAACGTGCGGGAAACTCTGCACATCGTGGACCGCGCCTACATTCTGTTTGAAGGAAAAGTGATCAAGCATGGCTCTTCCGAGGAAATCGCCAACGACCCCATCGCCCGCAAACAGTACCTGGGCGACCAGTTCCGCATGTAACCGCACATTCCGCTTCATTTTCCATGTCCGTTCCCCAAAACACGATCGCCCTTGTTTTCGACTATGACCAGACGCTGAGTCCGTCCTACATGCAGGACCAGGCCATTTTCCCGGAATTCGGCATCTCCCCTGAGGAATTCTGGACCAGGTGCAACGCCACCGGAGAACGGGAAGGATGGGACGGAGAGCTGATCTACATGAAAAGCCTGCTGGACGCCCTTTCCCTGGACCGCGTCAGCAATGCGCGGCTGACCCAGCTCGGAGAGCGCCTTACCTTCTATCCCGGACTGCCGGATTTTTTTGAATCGTTCCCGTCCATGACCCTGTCCCCCCTCCACGCGGACCTGGGCATCAACATTGAATACTACATCATTTCTTCCGGATTGAAGGCCCTGATTGACGGGTCCGCCCTGCGCCCCTACTTCAAAGCCGTCTTCGGCTGCGAATTCAGCGAGGTCAACGGCCACATCGATTTTCCCAAGCGGGTCATCTCCCATACCACGAAGACACAGTACCTTTTCCGCATCAATAAGGGAATGCTGGACTACGACCAGGACGTCAACGACCATATGCCGGAAGACATGCGCCCGGTCCCCTTCGCCAACATGATCTACATCGGGGACGGTCCTACGGACGTTCCCTGCTTCACCGTCATGCGCAGAAACGGCGGCCACGCCGTAGCCGTCTACAACCCGGAAGACAAGACCGGCCGCAGTTTCCGCAAATGCTACAACCTGGCTTCCAATTCCGACCGCGTGAACTTCATCGCCCCGGCGGACTACAGGCCCGGCAGCCATCTGACCCGCGTGCTGGGCGGCATGGTCACGGACATCGCCAACGGCATCGTGCGCCGCCGGGACCGGGCCCTGGCGGACTCCTGCGTCTCCGCACCCTCCTTTTCCAAATAAAACGCATCCAGCGCACCCATTCCTTACCTGACATGAACAAACATTTTCATTTTCTGGGCATCTGCGGCACCGCCATGGGGGCCGTAGCCGCCGCCATGGCGCGCCGGGGCTATACCGTCACCGGATCCGATGCCAACGTGTATCCCCCCATGTCCACCTTTCTGGAACAGGAAGGCATCACGCTGTTTGAGGGCTACAGGGCCTCCAACATCCCGGCGGAAGCGGACGTCATCGTCATCGGCAACGCCATGAGCCGCGGCAACGAGGAAGTGGAAGCCGTGCTCCAGCGCCGCCTGCGCTACCTTTCCCTGCCGGAAACGATGAAGGAATACTTCCTGCGCGGCAAGCGCAACTACGTAGTGACCGGAACGCACGGCAAAACCACCACGACCTCCATGCTCGCGTGGCTGATGGAGGACTCCGGAATGAACCCCAGCTTCATGATCGGCGGCATCGCCCGCAACCTGGGCCGCGGCGGCCGCTTCACGGATTCCGACTTTTCCGTGCTGGAAGGGGACGAATACGACACGGCCTTCTTCGACAAGCGTTCCAAATTTCTGCACTACCTCCCGGAACTCGTAGTCATCAACAATATTGAGTTCGACCACGCGGACATTTACAACTCGCTGGAGGAAATCAAGCTCAGCTTCAGGCGCCTGACCCAGATCATCCCCCGCAACGGGCTGGCGCTGGTCAACGCAGACGATCCCAACTGCCTGGACGTGGCGAAGGGCGCGCCCTGCCCCGTCAAGACGCTGGGCTTTTCAGACAGTTCCAACATCCGCATCCTGGACGTGGAAACCTCCACGGACGGCAGCCTTTTCACGCTGGAAGGCACCCGCTATTACGTACCCATGATCGGGGAATTCAACATCCGCAACGCGGCCATGGCCATCGCGGCCGCCCAGTTCGCGGGGCTGAGCGTCAAGCAGCTTGCGGGTTCCCTGGCCCGGTTTGAGGGCGTCGCGCGCCGGCAGGAAGTCAAGGGAGTTGTGAACGGCATTTCCGTCGTGGACGACTTCGCGCACCACCCCACGGCCATCAAACAGGCCATCCTGGGCCTGCGCCAGCGTTATCCAGAAGCCCGCATCTGGGCCGTTTTCGAACCGCGCTCCAACACCACGCGCCGCAATATCTTCCAGAACGAACTGGCCCTGGCGCTCGCCACGGCGGACTTCCCCGTGGTCGCCGCCGTGGACCATCCGGACAAGGTGACACTGGCGGACCGCCTGGACCTGCATAAACTTTCCGGCGACCTGGCCGCGCTGGGCAAGGATGCCCTGATTGGCGGGCATGCGCAGGAAATCGTAGCCGCCGTCTGCAAGAAAGCCCAGCCGGGAGACGTTATTCTGGTTATGAGCAACGGCGGCTTTGAAGGCATCCATTCCAAACTTCTGGAGGCTTTGCAAGACTGACCCCTTCACCATTCTCCGCCAATGAAAAACGCATCCACCATCACCGCTTTCATCATCAGCTTCCTGGTCGTGGGCAGCCTGGCCCTGGTCTTCCTGTTCATGAATCGCCAGGAGGAAGAACCCGGACATACTTCCCCAGCGGCAACTACGGAAGAGCCGGCGCGCCAGACCGTGACGCCCCAGCCTACCGTGGACCCGCTCACCAGGGACGACATTGAAAAGCAGACTTCCACCCCGGCAACGCTGGTCAACCTCAGCTCCCCCCAGACGCTGGCGCAGGCCATTGCCAAAGTAATCCAGGACAGGGACCTGAACACGCTAAAGGCCCTGGAAGTGCAACAGGCCGTTACGGAGGCCCAGAGCCGGACCATCCGGGAACTCATGGAGGCGCGCCACGTGCGCCTGTCCTCCCCCGGCATCACCAGCATCGGCGCCAACAACCAGGGCACCAATCCCACCGCCAGATATACACTCAACTTCAGCAGCGGCGCGCGCGGCTACCTGGACATGAAGCGCAACGACAAACAGCAGTGGACGCTGGACACCCTCACCCTCCCCAGCAAGCAGGATCTGGCCAAGGACAAGGCGGCCCCCATGGTCATGAATGACCCAATGGGCATCGTTAGCTCCTTCATGGACGCCGTGGCCAAGGCGGACTTCCGCGGAGCCCGGAAATTCGTGGACGGCTCCAAAGTACAGGACGCTACCGTGGCGGGCCTGTGCATTCTGTTTGAAGAAGGCACCTTCCGCCTGCGAGACGATGCCCCCATTAAAACCGCCTATGAGGCGGACACCAATGCGGGGTTCTTCGTGCATCTGCAGGACGCCCAGGGCCGGAAAGCCGGCAATGTGGGCCTGACCGTAGCGAAAACGGACGGCCAATGGCTTATTGCGGAAGCCTCCCTGGACAGCATGCTGGAAGCCTACACCAAGCGGCAGGGCGCCGGGGACGATTTCTTCATCCCCATCGTGAAAAACCCGCAGGGCGGAGATTCTCTGGCCCTGTTCTTCGGCTTCAATGAAGACGCGCTCTCCAAACGTTCCGCACGCCAGCTCCAGATTGTGGCGGAAGCCATCAAGATGGACGGCGGTAAAAAGCTGGAAATCAGCGGCCATACGGACGACGTGGGCAGCGAACGCTACAACCTGGGACTTTCCGAACGCCGGGCCGCCGCCGTGAAGGCGCAGCTCATTGAATTCGGGGTGCCGGCGGACCGGATCGTCACCAAGGGATTTGGCAAATCCCAGCCGCGCCGTACTTATCCCACCAATGCGAACGAAGAGGAACGCGACGAGGCCCGCAAGGAAAACCGCCGCGCAGAAATGTACCTGGATTTTTAAAAACGGCTGGAGAATGGAAGATTCACCACCCAAAATTCCCAGTCGCTACCATCCGACCGCCAGCCGCTGAAACTACATGGCCCGCCGCTACGTCATCAAGCAGGATTCCGCTCCTTCCGCCCCCATTTCCGGGATCGACTACCACGCGACCCTGAATGAAGAGCAGTATGCCGCCGTTTCCTCGGCACCGGGGGCGGCGCTCGTCATTGCAGGCGCGGGTTCCGGAAAGACGCGGACGCTTACCTACCGCGTGGCATGGCTTCTGGACCACGGCACGGACCCTTGGAACATCCTGCTGCTCACCTTCACCAACAAGGCCGCCAGGGAAATGACGGAGCGCGTGCGTGCCCTGATTCCCATCGACCTCTCACGCCTGTGGAGCGGCACCTTCCATTCCATCGCAAACCGCATTCTACGCCAGCATGCGGACTACCTGGGCTATACGCCGGCCTTCACGATCATGGACTCGGACGACCGCAAATCCATGATCAAAAACATCGTGAAGACCCTCAAGCTGGACGAAAAATCCTCCCGCTTCCCGAAGCCGGAAGTGCTCTCATCCCTTTTCAGCTTGGCGGACAATGAAGGCGCCGGCATTCAGGAAACGCTGGAAAACGCCTATCCCTACCTCTCCAACCATCTGGACGCCATTCTGGACGTGCATGAACAGTACGTCCTCCGCAAGCAGGAAACCAACAGCATGGACTTTGACGACCTGCTGCTCAACGTCGTGCGCCTCTTCCAGGAACAGGAGCACCTGCGCGCCCTGTACGGCGCGCGCTTCCACCACATCCTGGTGGACGAATACCAGGATACCAACTACCTCCAGAGCCGCTTCATCGACATGCTGGCCCGGGAGCACGGCCAGCTCATGGTCGTGGGAGACGATGCCCAGAGCATCTATTCCTGGCGCGGCGCGGACATGGAGAACATCCTCAGCTTCACGACGCGCTACCCGTCGGCGAAAACCTTCAAGATAGAAACCAACTACCGCAGCGTGCCGGAAATCCTGGAACTTTCCAATGCGGCCATTGCCGCCAACGAGATGCAGATTGAAAAACGCCTGCGTTCCGTGCGCCCCACCGGGGAAATGCCGCCCGCCCTCGTGCCGCTCAACGACGACCGGATGCAGGCCAAATTTATCTCCCAGCGCATCCGGGACCTTGTTGAAGAAGGAACGGACCCCAATGAAATAGCCGTGCTCTACCGGGCGCACTTCCACAGCATGGAATTGCAGATGGAACTGACGCGCAGTGAAATACCCTTCCGCATCACCAGCGGCATCAGGTTCTTCGAGCAGGCGCACATCAAGGACGTGGTGGCCTTTATGCGCTTCGTCGTCAATCCGCGGGACGAGCTGTCCTTCCGCCGCATGGTCATGCTCCTGCCCGGCATCGGCCCCGGTATGGCGCAAAAACTCTGGGCGCGCTGGGCCGCATGCCCGGAAAGCAGGGCGGAAACGCCTCCGGAATCCTTCTCCGCCCTGATGATGGAATTCCCGGTTCCCGCCAAATCCAAGCCGGGATGGATGCAGCTCTGCTATACGCTGGACGAGCTGGCTCCCGGCGGGAAAACAGCCAATCCGGCCTCCATGCTCGTCTCCATCAATGAAGCGGTTTACGACGAGTACATGCAGTCCGCCTTTGAAAACTACGACCAGCGCAGGCAGGACCTTCTGCACCTGGCCGGGTTTTCCGAAAGGTTCGACTCCGCGGAAGATTTCCTGTCCCAGCTTTCCCTGCTGGGCAATACGGATGATGAAAGCGCGGCGGCCGACCTTTCCGGCGGGGCGGTCACCCTATCCACCATTCACCAGGCCAAGGGGCTGGAATGGTCCGTCGTCTTCCTGATCGGCCTGTGCGACGGCATGTTCCCGCACCAGCGCGTCATTGATGACGGCGACCTGGCCGGGCTGGAGGAAGAACGCCGCCTGTTCTACGTGGGCATCACCCGCGCCAAGGACCAGCTTTACCTGACCTATCCGCGCTGGAACTGCCGCGCCCAGGGAGGCACCTTCATGCAGATGCCTTCCCGCTTTCTGGACGAAGTCCCCGCCGCGCTGGTGGAGGAATGGGAGGTGGAATAATCCGCAAGGCCCTCATTCCTTCTCTGTCAAACGTTCTTCCACCTCTTGCATGAATTGGCCGCTCATCCCGGCATTGCGGAGAAGCTGGCGGATTTCCTCCGCATCCTCCGGCCCTTTGCCATATCCGTAACGGATATGTGAAAAAAAGTCTGTACGCACTTTGTCCCGGATCAGATCCAGCTCCAGTTCCATGCGCCGCAAGGGAGGCAGCTCATTATTCCATCGCCCCCCCCATTGGGAAACGGGCTTTCTCTGCATATCTACCAGTTCCTGCGGACGAAAGCGGGAGGCCACCCTGAGCAGGTTCAAATAAGTTTCCGTCTTTCTCCGCCGGTCAACAGGAAGTTCCTTCCCGAGTTCCCAATCACGCGTGATATCATCCAGGCTGACACAGGCGGTGTGTAAATCGTCCATCTGCCCCTCTTTTTCAAATGTTACAAGTTTTTCATGAAAAAGCTCTTCCTTCTTATCCAGCCTTTGTTGAAACAGAGTGGCTATGGCTGTTTCCAAAGGGCACCCTTCAGAACGTTCCAGGATATATCTCCACGCTAAAAATCCTTCCTGATTATCCGCGATGGAGGTGCTTACAGCTTCCATAACAGCTGCCTGGAAAGACGAGCCAAAACCCTCTTTCCCGGAATTCCCGCTCTTGTGCATGGCTTTCAACAAAGAAAATTGGAGACCCAGCTTTTCTACAAGACACCCATAAGGAGAGTTGCAGTATATTTTCTCATGTTCCACCCATTCGTCAATGGCGGCTGCTATCCGTTCCGGACTGCCCTTTCCCTTTTCTCTTAATTGATCAAGATCTTCACGCAAATTGCGGCCGTCAAACCGATGTTTGAAATACATCAGGAATTCGGGTTCCGCGCCCATTCCTTCCGCAAGCTTCAAAAATTTCTGCTGTGTTTCCCTGGATTTTTCGTACTCCGATTCCACCTTGTAGCTCAGATCTGAAAATATTTCCGCGTGCAGACCGTACAGCAATTCCTGGGCGCCTTCGTCATACTCTTCTTTCAGACCCTCCCCCGGTATTTTAAATACCAAATTCACCTCCTCCCGCCTCTCATGGGAAGGATCCAGGCGTTTTTCCAAAATGAAAAGCAGGCGCAGCCAAGAGGCTGTTTTGAAATTCAGTATTTCCAAGATATTCTTATGCCGCTGATAATCATGATGCAGTAAAGACTCAATCAACCGGTCTGCCTTTTCCAAACCTCCTCTGGAAAAATTCTCGTCCAGAAGCAGAAGGCTGTCTTCAATCCTTTTCTTTTCCATCTCCAGAATACGCTGGCATTCGTCATGAATGTACGAGGCGCGGGCCTTCAATCCATAGGCCGCCAGCCACCATCTGGCCTCCTGCAAATAGAAACGGGAATCGCCGCACGTGCACCTGATGTTCTCCATCATTTTTTCTTCCAGATCCTGTGTTACCAAGGAGCCGTCCGGCCACGACGTTTCCGTGGCGACGATGTGGTTAAGCCGCAGCCAGCGTTCCAACTGGAAAAAGGTGGATGACTCCTTTCCCCACAATACTTTCCGGCATTGTTGAAATGCTCCGATCAAAGCATCCGCGTCCTGCATGTCCTTCCTGTCTTTCGTTTGTGAAAAACGGTCAATCGCTTCATCAATATCCTTGCGCGCGCAGGCATCCCGCAGATTGTCCCTGAAATCGTCATTCATCCCCAACATTTCCGCCGTGTGCAACAAAGCCTGCCTGGATGCCTGGTCCATGAACTCGACAGATTCAATCCGCGTAAAAACGTTCCAATAGGCATCCGTCAGCTTATCCTGCACCTTTTTCTTCAGGTCAGCTCCACGGCTTTTCCTGATATTTTCCCGGCGGGCAATCAGATACTGCCTGCGGGATTCCGGCTCATGGAGACTGTCCGGAGCCTGACCGGAAAAGGCCATGCCGTCCTTCCCCACAGGAGGTGGCGGATCAATGTTGCTGAATGCGACATCCTCCTCCAGAAAAAGGGGATCCCGGGCATATTCCAGAAAATGCATGTATTGCAGGCAGCTTATCATTTCCCGCAGCTTTTCTTCCGGCGCAGGCTTGTCCAGGCAATTGAAGTCTTTGTCCGGCATCCAGCTCACATCCGTCTGCGTCCAATTCTGGAGAAAGGTGAAAAATTCCTTCTCCACTCCTTCCGCAAGGGCCAAAAGCTCCTTTCGTTCTTCCGGGGATGGCTTGCCGGAATACGCGGAGCGGATATAGTCCATGACGGCCACCCTGGTCTGAAAACGAAGCACCCGGAGTCCGGACTGGATATAGTCGTAAAGATAGGCGCTTCCCACCTTGGCGGGAACAGGGCGCGGGACTTTTTCCGGCAGGTTTTTTTCCCCTTTTCCCGTCAGAATACGGTACATTCTCGGAAGATAGCTGGCATCCACGGACTCTGTGATCATCCGGAAAAGGCGGAAGTAGTTCTGAAGCTTGTACCTCCGGATTTCCGGCGCCGCATTCCCCTGCCCGTCACGGTCGTCCAGACCTTCCAGCTCCTCCAGCACCTTGTCCAGATGACCGGGCACCATCGACTGGTCAAACAGGCTCATATTTTCCTCGATGGCCTGTGTGGCCCGTACATGCGCCGCACATTCCCTCCCCATGCAGACATTTTTAATTGAACACACCAAAAGAGAGCCCGTAAAAAATGCCACCAATACACATATAATTTTCATAATCAATAGTATAGTTGTTTTGTAAAGAAATCTTCATCTGTTCCGGGTTAAAATGACTTTCTTTTTGGGGCTATCATGAAAACATCGTCATGAATGACACATGATAAATATAAATGCAATCATTTCATTGTTAAATATTTTAAACACCCGTTCCAACAAAACCCTCCTTGTCATCCTCCTGAACATGCGCTCGCAGGGATCATCTAAAATGCTGGACGCCGTGATTGTCACGAATGCGTAACCACCTAATCATTAAACAAATAAAAAAAGCATGAAATTAAGACTCCCACAGATGTTGCTGGCAGCCGTCATCGCCTGCCTCGGCAGCTTCTCAGTTGCCACAGCGGCTGACTACACTGCAAACAGCGCCGATTCGCTGGTGACAGCCTGGAACCAGGCTGCCGCTTCCAATGAAGCGTCAACCATCACCATCACCGTTCCTGCCGATTCAGACAACATTACGCTGACCCAGGAACAGAAGGCCCAGCTGGCGGCCATCTCCGGTACGGGAAGCATCACCGTCCAGATGACTGATGCAAGCGGCAAACTGGTCAATTTCAATTACGACCTGGTCAACGAACAGGTCAAATTCAACGACATTACGCTGAGCGAACCTGCGGACAGCGCCAATGAAATCGTTGTCACCAACGCCTCGAACACCACCATTGACGGCCGGAACATTTCCATCGTGGGATCTGAAGACCCCAGGGCTCCCAAGGTTTTCGGCACGGCCATCAAATCCACGAACGGCCAGGTGAACGTCGGCGACAACGTTGCCATTGATCAGACCATCACGGTAGAAGGCGTAGCCACCACTACGCAGGATCCGGCGACTCCTCCCACAGGCCAGGCCTATACGAAAACGACTTCTTCCTCTTATCAGGACTCCAATGAAGTAGCCGTACAACTGGGTGACAATGTGTCCCTGCAGGGTGCCGTCACGGCAACCGGACAAATCACCAGCGACCCTGATTCCAAGATTACGCTGAACGGAGACGTGACCTCCAACGCGGGAATCGGTTCCGTAACGACGGAAGGATTTGACGCTTCCAATACCCAGACGAGCAAAACCGTCACGCAATCCATGGACAACAGCGTTTCCGGAGGCATCGTGCTTGGTGAAACGGCTGCGGGAGCCATCACGATCAAAGCCAACGGCGGACAAATCTCCCTGGGAGATAACACCATTCTGAACGGAACCACCGTTCAGGCAGATTCTGCTGACCTGACCAAAACCGTTTACAACAATACGGACAACTCCTGGGGTACCGTAGAAGGTACTCCCGAAGTGCTGGATACCATCGAAGGCAGCATTGCCCTCGGCCAGAATACTACGGTTAAGGAAAATGCCACGCTGACGGCTGACGACGACATCGCCATCGGGGAAAATAGCCTGATCTCCGGCAATTCCGCCGCTGACGGCATCGTAACGGCAGGTGGAGAAATCACTCTCGGCAACGGTACGCAAGTACTGAACAACACCGCCACCAACGCCGACAAGTCCGCTATCAACCTGGCGGACGGCCAAACGCTGAACATCGGTTCCAACACCGTTCTTTCCGGCAATACGGCCAACGGCGTAAGCGGTTCCGTTCATGCGGGCGTAAACACCCAGATCAACGTATTCACGGACGCCGGCGCCTACACCTACATCAGTGACGGCATCGCTACCGCGGCTCCCACCGCATCCGCTGCGGACGCAGTTTCACGGGCCGCCGACCAGGCCGCCGTGATGACCAAGACCGGAGCCGGCACCCTTGTGTACGGCGGCACGGGCGCCACGGATACCTTCGGAGGCACCTACCAGCAGCTTGAAGGCAACCTGATTATCGGGAACGCCACCTTCGGCACGCCGGACGCCACCACCGGAAGAGTTGCAGGTCCTGAATCCATCAACTCCGCCGTCATGGGCACGGACACCACCGTATATGACATCCGGACCGGCAGCGTGACTCTGGCCCAGGATTCCACGATGAAGGGGGCTTCCGCCACTTTCAGCGGTGATTCCACCCTGCTTCTGAGCGACGGATCCGTTCTCGACTTCGGCACCCCGGCCACCTTCACGGACGATTCCCGCGTGGGCATCCAGGTTTCCGACTCCGAAGGCAATTCAGTTCCGATCTCCCAACTCAAAAAGGGTACGGAAAGCGTAACGGTGACGCTGAACGGCACGGATATTTCCGGCCGTCTGCAGAATGGCCTGTTCCTGACCACCACCATGGCTCCCGGAACGGTTGACGGCACCACTACCATCACCCAGAACATGAGGGGCATTGACGGTGTCATGTCCGGTTACAACGGCAACGTTTACACCACGGCCGTCGGTCTGGAAAACAACCGTCTGAACGCGGCCGCAGGTTCTCCCGCCGCCGAGTTCTACGAAGAACTGTTCCGGGCGACAAATGCCGACCAGGCTGCCCACATGATTCAGTCCGTGAGCGGTGAAAACATCGTGAACTTCACCTGGGCTGCAAGCCGCACCCTGAGAAGCTTCGCCGACCTGGGCCGCATCCAATCCGCCGCCTCCATGGCGCGCCAGACGGAAGACACCATTGAAGTGGTGGACGCCAAGGGCTCTCCCATCGCCCGCAAGACGATTGCCAGGGGCAACGGCAATATCTGGGTAGGCGGCATGGGTATCTGGGACGACCAGGACGCCCGCGGAGGAGTTTCCGGCTACAAGTACAATGCCGGCGGCTATGCCGTGGGTATCGACTACAAGGCCGCACAGGGTTCCCTGATCGGTATCGCAGCCGGCCAGAGCTTCGGCGACATCAAGGACAAGTCGAACTTCGGTTCCGACTATGACGTCGACTCCTTCCTGGCCATGATCTACGGACGCATGCATCCCTTCAGGGAAAGCAAGTTCACCCTGGACGGCTACGGCGCCTACGGACGCTCCAAGTTCAAGGGCAATTCCTACATCATGGGTTCCGATCTCAACGGCAACGTCAATTCCGACACCTTCAGCGGCGGCCTGTACGCCACGTGGACGGAACGCTTCGCCCTCGGAAAGGCCTACGTGACACCCTACACCGGGATTGAATTCATGACTTCCGAGCTCAAGGGATTCTCCGAAAGCGGTCCTTATGGACGCACCTTCGACCACGCCCGGGCCCAGAACTGGACCATTCCGGCCGGCATCACCATCGCCCGCGCCTATCAGACGGACGGCGGCACCACCATCACCCCGGCCCTGACGGTAGCCGTGGCCCAGGATGTAAGCCGCATGAATCCCAAATCCAATGTCACCGGGCCTCTGGGCGCATGGAACGTACGCGGCGTCAACATGGGCCGCACCGCATTCCGCCTGAACGCCGGCATTGACGTGCTCTTCTCCAGCAACTGGGGAGCCCGCGTCTGCTATCAGTTCGAGACCCGCAACAAGCTGACCGCCCACGGCATCAACGGCGCCATCAGCTACACTTTCTAAGTACGACGGCGTTTCAACGCATGCTTTTACTTGGTTATGGTAGGCCCTTTCCCGCCTTGTGCGGGAAAGGGTTTTTCCATGCCCGCGCATCCACTTTTTCATGTTCCTGCTCTTTGTATGTTGCAAAGAAGATAAAATATTGTTTCCTGCGGATTCTCAATCCGGCTTTATAGTTAAGTTAATTGTTAAACATTTATTTGGAGCATATTATAAATTAAAAAAAGCTTATTGAAAACTTCCTTCATTTGTTTTTAAAAGCAGGAATGTTTTCTTTTAAAGGGTTCTTTAAAAAATATTTGAATTGACGCCGGATTGAGAATCCGTTACATCCGCCCCGTTGAACTATTTATTGGAAATGAAATTATCTGCATTTTGTGTTTTCTGCTGCATGCTGGGCGGTATCTCCCAGGCAGCCACCTATATCTGGAGCGGAGCGGCCAACAACGGGATTTACGGAGATTCCGGCAACTGGACGGTAAACGGTTCCCCGAACGGCTATTATCCCCAGCACAGCGCCAATGACGATGCCGTCATCGGGCAGAATGCGGGCACCATTACCTGGTCAGACAGCGAGGCTTTTTTCGGAGCCACCAACACCATCCAGATCGGTTCCGGAAGTACATTGGTCTGCAGTCCGGCCAAGGGGGATCTCAATGTCAATTCCATCACCCTGGAAGGCAATGCCCATCTGGTTTTTGAATCAACGAACGCTTTTGGGTTGGGCCGCGACTTTACTCTCAACTTCGGAACGTTTACCGCCTCGGAACACGGTTCCTGGACCGCTACTGACATCACCAATTTCTGGGTCAATCACCACTCCGTCCATTTCACCGGAACGCTGGACATGAACAGCCTGACCGGAAGCGGTACCATTGAGCTGGCCAGCATTAAATCCGACCAGTGGGACGGTCCCCTGACACTGGATCTGAGCGGCCTGAACATTGCCAGCACCTCTCAGGTACAGGCAAACGTCACCCAGATCACTGAAAACGGCGTTACCAAGGTAATTATCAATTATGAAACCGTCCCTGAACCCGCCACTTTTTCCCTGGGCATTCTGGGGTTGGGAGGCTTGCTCTTGAGACGCAGAAGAAAATAACCACCGTTTCCCGGCAATCCATTTTGCCCGGCTTTTCCCCAGGGAAAGCCGGGCTTTTGATTTTCTCCACTCCGCGGAAAGACCGTTTACCCTATAAAAAAGGGGACTGCAGGTCCATATGCTTCACGGCCGGAAACGGCGGCACGGCCTGCCGCCTGAACGTTAAAACTCGCAATTCCGCGGCGTGCGGGCAAACGGCAGCACGTCCCGGATGTTCGTTACGCCCGTGATGAACATCAGCAGGCGTTCAAACCCGGCTCCGAATCCGGCGTGGGGAACGGAACCGTAACGGCGCAAGTCGGCATACCAGCGGTAGGCTTCCTCGTTCATGCCCTGCCGCTTCATGTTTTCCAGCAGAATGTCCAGCCGTTCCTCGCGCTGGCTTCCCCCCACGATTTCGCCGATTCCGGGAACCAGCACATCCATGGCGGTGACGGTCCTGCCGTCGTCATTGAGACGCATGTAGAAAGGTTTGATCTCCTTGGGATAATCGTACACGATGACCGGGCTCTTGAAATGTTCCTCCGTCAGGAAGCGTTCATGCTCGCTCTGCAGGTTGATTCCCCAGGAGACCGGAAAATCAAATGTTCTCCCGCTCTTGAGAAGAATGTCCACGGCTTCCGTATAGGAACAACGCACGAACGGCGTATCCTTCACGTGCTCTAGGCGCTCCCGCAGACCCTTGTCCACAAACCGGTTCAGGAATTCGATCTCTTCCGCGCTGTTCTCCAGGGCGTCACGGACCAGCTCCCGGACAAATGCCTCCGCCATGTCCATGTCCCCGCGCAGGTCGCAAAAAGCCATTTCCGGCTCCACCATCCAGAACTCCGCCGCATGGCGCGTAGTGTTGGAATTTTCCGCCCGGAACGTGGGGCCGAACGTATAAATATTGCTCAGGGCACAGGCAAAAGCCTCCCCTTCCAACTGTCCGCTCACGGTCAGATAAGCCGCTTTCCCGAAGAAATCCCGGGCGGCGTCGCGGGAGGCGGCATCACCCACGTCCAGCGTTGTTACGCGGAACATTTCTCCCGCCCCTTCACAATCGCTGGCGGTAATGATGGGCGTACTGACCCAGACAAAGTCCCTGGACTGAAAAAACCGGTGGATGGATGCAGCCAGACGGCTGCGCATGCGGAACACCGCGCCGAACAGGTTGGTGCGAGGGCGCAAATGGGCGATGGAACGCAGAAACTCCGGCGTGTGCCCTTTCTTCTGCAGAGGGTAGGATTCCGGAGCGGCGCCGACCAGCTCCAGGGAAGAAGCGCGCAATTCCCAGCGCTGCTTTCCCTGCCCGGCTACCAGGGCGCCGCGGATGCTCACCGCGGCCCCGGTCGTCATCTCTGCAATCCGTTCATAGCCGCGGATGCCCGCATCCGCCACCACCTGGAGGGAGGCCACGCTGGAGCCGTCATTGATCTCCAGAAAGGAAAACGCCTTGGAATCCCGGCGCGTACGCACCCAGCCCTGCACCAGCATGTCCGGAATCTCCGCTTCACTGGACAGGGCGTGTTTTACCAATGTTCTGCTGATCATGGCGCAAGTATAATACGCTCCTGCCCGCAAGCCAGCCAGAAGTGCCCCGGAAAGGGAAATATTCTGCGATTCTTTCGTCAGGCTATAAAAGCCTTCCGTACTTATTTGGACGGCTGCAGGACCTGGCGTCCCGTCGTGATAGCGATGGCGTCAGCCACGGGCATTTCTTTCTCTGTATGCTCCGCGCCCCATGAATCGGAAAAAATGACCGTTTTCTTTTCCTCATCAAAGCCAATGATCAGGCGCAGGTGGCCGCCGCGGGTCTGGGACAGCCTCTTGGGCTCCGGCACGATGCCCAGCTGCACGGACCAGAGAACGGGAATACCCGCAGTAATATAGGGGCGGATGGAATTGATCCATTTGTCCACCTGGCTCTGGGAACCCGCCCGCGCCAGTTTAAGCACTTCACCGTCCGCATTGTCCCAGAAGGCCGGCCAGCTCGTCTGGCTGTCCACTTTCTCCTTCTTCAGCTTGGAAGCCGCCCGGTTGTAGGATTTCAATATATTATTGAAATCACGGTAATCCGTCAGGGAATCCAGAACACGGATCCTGATTTGGAACCGCGCTCCTATTTTCTTCAGGTTTTCCGCCATTTCAGCAGTGCTTGTTCCTCCGGAAGCGGACGTATTGCCCAAGGAGGCCAGTTCGTGCTGATCCACATAATCCATTCCATAATAAGCGAACACACGGGCGGCAGTAGCCACCACGCAGTAGCCTTTCTGTCCCTGGTCCACCATGGGGATGTCCTGAATCACGATGCGCTTCCCTTCCTTCTTCACATGCTGCTTGATGTCCGCCTTTTTCGCGCGGGAGGACGTGTCCGCCCGGGCGATGGAAGCTTCCGTAGGCCCTACTTTCAGACGGATGAATTCCGCCTCGAACTCCCGGCCCTCACGCGACGAGTTGGCCTCCACCACGGCGGCTCCCTTGTCCCATACCCAGGACCAGCCGTTCACCTTCACCACGGCTTCACGGCGGGAGGCGCGGTATTCCTTGGACTTCACGCCGGTGAGGGTGTCCAGGGCCGCCTTGACACGCTCCAGGCGCGCTTCAAACTCATCCCGGTCAATCGCCCCGTTGTCCCCCTTGTTGTAAATCATGACGGTCATGGATTGGGGTGTATTATCCTTCCAGTTCACCAAAGTCTCTCCCAGGGAAATTTCCCCTATCTTGATCCGGGGCCTGGCCATGCGGAGCTGGGTTTTCTCCTTGTCCACCCAGCCGCCCGCTTCTCCATTAAAATACTTGCCGAACAAGTCCTCCCTGGACGAACTCCAGAAGGAACCGGACTTCAAATCCGGAGCCATGTCACCGCCTGCCAAAGCAGCGGACAGCAGGCAGCAACTCGTGAATACGGACAAAAAGAAAGAAATGAATTTCATGGCGTCAGGGATGTTGAAAGGCAACTCCACCCAGTGGAATTTATTCTTCAATGTATGTCGCAATGCTCCTCATGCCAAGCAAAAAGGAATGAAGCAAGCGGGTGCGTCACCGCCGGACAGGAACAAGTTTCGCAACGGCCTGCATCCCCGCAGACGGCCCGATATACATTGTCTGCCGGATTCATCCATTTAAACCCGCCTGTCCGTTAAAATCCCGGTTCTCCCCATCCTCTCCGGGAATGCCTCTTGACCGAAAAGGACTGGAAAACCTGAAACACGCATAGAAAAGGCTGGATCAACAATTCCTGGAATACAGCCCTCAAGCAACCCCGCGGTTCCTGAGAAAGAACTTTACAAGATTCTATATCTAATAATCTCCAACTCCGGCTCCCCAACCTTACCCCGGGAGAAACACCGCCCACATGAACTAGTCCGAACGCGCAAAATACGGGATAAACCCCTCCATGATTTTCTTAACAATTTCCTCATGATCCTCAAAAGTGGTGCCATTGCGAAATAAAAATGTGAGAGTTTGATAGCTCGCATTCCAGCCTTCCTTTCGATACAGATAAAGTGCGCACACTCTCTTGTCCGTTTCACTGTAAAAAAGATCGTAATGCTTTGTTCTAATAATTTTAGTTATCGGTCTGTGAGTGAAAAGGTCAGCCAGTATGACCTCCCTCGGGGTCTCAAAACCGCGCGGGACGTAAAAGTCCTCGGTTATAAATCCGTAGGTGCTGGCCCTGACTTCCAATGATTTTTTCTCATCATGCAAAACAAGGGTGTACAGGTTTCCCTCCGGAATGCGAACATCTCTTCCTATATCGGGACTAAATGATATTCCACTGGCGGGATCAATGGTGAAACTGCTTGGATAACTGATGATGAAGCACCGGGCAAAACGCCCCCGTTCTTCTCCTTTTCCGAAAGTCGTCCATTTGCCGGGGAGTTCAGCATCTCCAGCAGCGATGCAATTCCCCAGTCCCAAAAACAGTGCTACGGGAACAAGAAGAAATTTGATCGGCTTCATAGCAATAAAAACGGATAAAATGAAAATTCATTTCTTCCCATTCATTTATAATTCTTCATTTTGTATTATATATTCCTGAATATTCAGGAGATTTCAATTTACATTAGTTGAAACTGCTTTAAAAATAACAAAACGAATCCCCTTGCTGATAAAAAACAATAATACAAACAACAATAATCCTGCAAGCAACCCGTATGCTATTCCATGGACCAAACATAGTGTAAGCGTAATTAAAACAACAGGAACACTGCCGAAGATGATAGCTATGATATTAAAAATGAGCGATATTTCCGAATCTTTCGCGATGGCGGAAAGAAACAAGGGGATCAAGTACAATATAAAAAATAAAAATATTAAAGGCATGGCTTCAATTTCTTAAGAAAAAATAAAAATATACGTTACGCGAAATAAATTTTATAAATGGTGCGACCGATATGATTTTCGAATAAGAAGCGGGGTTATTTCCTGTTTTATCCATTTTTCATAAATGATAAAACATACTCTGGGATGGAGACTTTTCCGTACTGATGATAACTTTAATAAATTTATTCTCCTCATTAATTTCCATATCAATGGTGGGAGAAGCTCCGATGTATATCCACAAATTATAAAATTCTTTTTCTATCGTCCCGTCATTAATGCGCCGTTTCAATTCTTGCCAGGCTTCAGGATTGCCTTCATTTTCAAAAGCCAATCCATATGACTTCGTGAATTTTTCCAGGGACCAGGTGCCGCCCAAAGTAGAGAAACGGCAGTGGTACTGATGGGAAACGGACGATAGAAACATACTTGAAATTGCCGCCGTATTAGCCATGGATCTTTGTCTGCTGTCCACCGTCTGCTGTTTAATATACAAGTAGGCTGCAAACAGCGCTGCGGCACCTAATAAAAATAAAATCATTATTTTTATTAATTTCTTCATATTAACTAAATTTATATATAATACAGAAGGAAGTCAAGGAAGATAATATCTTCCTTTTTTACCGATATATTGTTGCTTGCAAATGTTTTAGAAATTATTCCTACTATTCGTCATGAGATGTTTGTCTTGAAAAAATCAAATTAATGGATCATATGCAAATTTATGGATTTATTCCAGCCAATTCAACATATGGGATAAACAAATATCATGGTTCTGATAAGAACGAATATTGCTTTTCCCTATTTCTTATCGTCCGTCCATTCCCCCACAAGAATGGGAAACAAGCTGCAGGTACTGCATCCGGCAGCCAATATGCCTGACGGCTCTTTTTCCTTGATCTTCTTTCCGCAGGGTTTCTTTAAGAAAGGCCCTGCTGCCAGCTACGTACCGCTATGCAGGAATGAGGCGCGTCCGGAAGGACCAGAATATCCTCTCTGCTCAATTGTAAGGGAAACCGCTTGTTTTCACAAGAAACCCCGGCTGTGCCTACGAAATATAATCACATGGGAAACTAATAACCGGACACGAGAAATAAAGGATAACCACGCTTTTCCCGCCTTTTCAGGCACATGTTCTGCGCAAATTCTGTCTTGTCCCAAGTTTGTTTGCTAAAAACAAATTCTGCTTTTCCGGCAGATCAAGAGGCACCCCAAGCGCCATCCAGAAGAGGCAGAGGAAGCACCCCCGGATAAAAAATACGGCCTTCGGCAGGATTTTCCCACCGGAGGCCGGTATTAAATCAATAATCGCGAACGGTTACATGACCGGGCGCAGGCGCTGGAGAATGGCGTCCTTGGAAGTGGCGCCCACCATGGTGTCCATGATTTCTCCATCCTTGATGATCAAAAGAGTAGGAATGGTGCGCACGCCATAGGTAGCGGCCAGGCCGTTGTTGGCGTCCACATCCACTTTGCCCACCTTGACCTTGCCGGCAAGTTCCGTAGCCAACTGGTCAATGATCGGAGCGATCATGCGGCAGGGGCCGCACCATGTAGCCCAGAAGTCGACAAGCACAGGAATGTCAGACTTCAGGACTTCATCCTCAAAATTTGCTTCAGAAAATACGTTTGCCATAGTACCGCTTAGAGTATTTGGAGAACCGTTATGTTCACTTATTCTTCGTCGTCGGCGACATCGGAGGACGCATCATCAGCAGGGGCATCCGCAGCGGCTTCGTCAGACGTTTCAGACGCTTCCTCGGCGGCGGCGTCATCGGCAGACTCGTCGCTGGCGGCGGGAGCTGCGGCGGCAGGCTTTTCTTCACTGCCCAGCCAGCCCGTCATGCTGCGGGATTCCAACGTATCCGTAGCATACTGGTAACCGACGAATGCCAGGGCAAAAGCCAGGGCAACAAAGGAAAGAACATTCAGAAGGGTATTGGAGCCCTCCTCGGAGTCCTGTTCAAATTTTTTTGCCGTAAAGGAAGCGGAAGAAACGGGAGCCGCGGCGGGAGCCGTATTCAGGCCGATGGTGGCCTGCGGAAGCTGCGCGGTAGCCATCCCTGCACCGGGAGGAGCCAGGGGAACGGTAGGGGCCGCTGCTGCGGGAGCCACAGGAGTGGTGGCGGAGCCAAGGGCAACCGTCTTCAGGCCGCCGCCAAGCTTGATCCCTCCTCCCAGGCCGGCAGGGCGGAGAGGAATGGTAGGAGCGGCAGCTGCGGGCGGAGCAGCCGGCGCGGGTGCTCCGGACACGGGAGGCGCGGCAGGAGGTACGGGCGGCTGGGGTACGGAAGGCGCTGCCGGAGCCGGCGGAGGAGTGGGCGGCGGCGGAGTACCGCCCGGAATGGAGGGGGGTGGTGGATTACTCATATCGGAAAAAATAGCTGTGCTGAAAGATAGCTCTCGCTTATTTCCGTCCGTAAATCAAGAAAAAGAATGCGCAAAGTTCGTTTTCCATGCAATTTTTTTCAATTAGGCCCGTATTCCTCTCCAAACACGCTGTCCGGACTTGCCCTGAAAAGCGTTCTTCCCTACGCTGTCCGACCGGCATTATTTGATATGAAACCCATTACCAAACTAGCTTCCACACAATTGCCCGACGGCTCCATTCTTGAACTCTGGGAACGGGACGGCTTCCATTTTCTGCTCAGGGACGGCATGCAGACGGCTTCCAGTTTTTCCCACGGAAGCAATGAAACGGCGGCGGCCATTGCCACGGCGCCCGTCAAGAGGGCCAACCAGCCCTCCTTCCTTCTGGACGGCCTTGGCCTGGGCTTCACCCTGTTTTCCCTGATGGACCAGGTCCAGAGGGAAAAAGCCAGCTTCGTCGTGGCGGAACCGTGCAGGGAGCTGGTGGACTGGCACCGGGAATTTCTGGATGGGGAACGTCCCGGATTCCTGCATGATCCCCGCGTCAGCGTGGAATTTTCCACCGCTCTCCAGGTAGCCCGCAAGCAGCAGAAGGCCTTTCACGCCATTTTGTGCCGTTCCACGCACGACCGCATGAACCTGAGCGTAGCGGAAGCTTCCGATTATTTTGCCGCCCTCAAGCAGGGGGGCCTGCTGGTCATCACCGTAGCCCGTCCGGACACCCGGCTGGTGCGCACCCTGCAGAAAGCGGGCTTCGAAGTCAGCACGGAAGCGGTGCCCGCTTCACATAAAGGAAAGAAAACTACGTTTCACACCGTTATTCTTGGAAAGAAGGGGCGCTTCGTCCCATTCTCCGCACGCCAATCCTGATTCATCTCCGATTGCATACCATTGTATATGAAGCATACATCCCTTACCGCCACCGGCCTTCTCGCCGCTCTCCTCATGGGGGGAGCCGCCCTGGCCGACTCCATCGCTCCAGGCATTCTGCTGCCCAAAAAGAACACCAAGTCCATCTCCTTTGCCCCCAAGGGAAGTTCCGACATTTTCCTGATCGGCATCATGCCCCAGGGCAGCTCCGTCAAGAAGGGAGATTCCGTGGCCCAGGCGGATTTCCGTACGCTGGACAAGAGCATTGAAGATTACGAGCGGGCCATCAAGAGCAAGAATCTGGAAGTGCTGAAACTCCGTTACGCGCTGGACCAGCAGAAGGAGCGTTCCGCCATGAGCCTTCAGAAATTCCAGACGGCCCTGACGCGCACGGAGGAGGACCAGAAGGATTTCCTGGAAAAGCGCAAGGCCCGCATGCTGGCGGAAGAGGAGGAACGCGTCAACAAGGCCCTGCGCTACATGTCCTACAAGCAGGAGGAGTTGAACCAGCTCACCAAGATGTACAAGGACGACCAGGTGGCGGAAGAAACGGAGGAAATCATCCTGAAACGGCTGAAGAATGAACTCGGAGAAAGCGAGTTCGCCGTCCAGGGTGCCAAACTGGTCGCGGAACTGGCCAAGCTACGCAATATCCACCGCCTGGGCGAAGACTTCGCCACGGCCGTGAAGGAAAAGCAGACGGACCTGGCGGAAGCCCGCAAGCAGGCGGAATTCGACCTGGAACAGAAAAAAATAGCCCTTACGGAAGCGGAGGTGTCCCTGCGCCGCCTCCAGGACAAATACAACGAATTAAAAGCCGACCGCGAAATGGCCTCCTTCAAGGCTCCGGAAAACGGCATCCTGCTTTACGGAGGCTACGTGGCGGACAAATGGGTGGCCATTCCCGTGGCAGAAAAGCTCAAGCCCGGCGGCAAGCTGGAAGCCTTTGACAAAATAGCCACCATCGTTCCCCCGGACTCGGAACTGATCGTGCAGGCCACCCTTCCAGACTCCACCGCCACGCCTAAAGTGGGGGAAACCGTCGTCATCAAGGTGACGAACATGCAGATTCCCGGTGTCATCACGGAAGCCAGCCCCATTCCCGGAGCAGACGGCAAACGCCGCATCATCGTGACGCCCAAGGTTCCCGCCAGCCAGATATTCGCTCCCGGACTGCCCGTCCAGGTGACCATCAAGGATCAGCAGGCCTGATCTCTTTTCCGCGCATGAACAAGGCCGTCCTTTTCCTCTCCGTTCTGAGTGCCTGCACGGCGCTTGGCGCACCTGTGCCGACGGAAGGCGGGGAAAAAAGAGACACCATTCCCATTGAAAAGGTTCCGGACGTGGAGCCCCCCTCCCGGGAAACGCTGGACCAGTCCATACGCAGGGCGGCGGATTTCCTTCTGGCCAGCCAGAACAAGGACGGCTCCTGGGGAGACCACACGCGCACCAAGGGGCTGAATGTGATCTGCCCTTACCCGGAAGGCCCCAGGTCATTCAGGACCGCCTGCACGTCCCTGTGCGTCATCGGCCTGCTCGCCAGTCCGCTGAAGGATGAACCCGCCGTCAAGGGAGCCATTGACCGGGCCGTCCAGTACCTGCTTGCCACCCTTCCCCTGCTCAAGCGCGGAGACACGCGCACCGTCCTCGGCGTATGGGGTCATGCCTACGGCCTCTCCGCCCTGTGCCGCGCCGCTGAAAATCTGCCTGAGAACTCCCCGCAATACACGGAGCTCAAGAAAGTGGCCGCACTGCAGGTGGAGGCGCTGAACTGGATGGCGGACGTCAAAGGCGGCTGGGGCTACTACACCTTTAAAACTTTTTCCAGACGGCCGATGGGGGAACCCACCTCCTTCCTGACGGCTACGGTGCTGATTGCCTTCAAGGACGCCGAACGCGCATTCGGCCTCCAGGCCGACCCCCAGATTGTCAAGCGCGCCGTCGCCAGCCTGGAAAAACAGCGGACGCCGGCCGGGAGCTATGTGTATTCCATATCCCACATGTTTTATCCCGGCAGGCCCATCAACCGCCACACCGGCAGCCTGGCCCGCACCCCCGCCGGAGACCTGGCCCTGATCCAGTACGATCCGGCTTTTGTTTCCAGACGCCAGCTGGAAGACGGGCTGGAACGCATCTGGAGCCGCTCCGGGTGGCTCTCCCTGGCGGTGAAGAAACCCATCCCTCATGAAAGCTTCGCGCAAAATGCAGGCTATTTCTTCTACTACGGGTATTACTACGCCGCCCGCTGCCTTGACCAGGTACCCCGGGAACGGCTGCCGCGCCATGCAGCCCATCTGGCGGACGACATCCTGCCCATGCAGGAGAAGGACGGCTCCTGGTGGGACTATCCCCTCTACAATTATCACAAATTTTATGGCACCGGCTACGCCCTGTTCGCCGTTTCCCGGGTCCGGAGCGCGCTTTATCCCACCACCCCGCCCGCTTCCTGACCATGTTCCGCCTTTTGCTTTCCAGCCTGCTTCTGCTTGCGTCCCTGGCTGTTTCCGCCAGAGAACCGGAAACGGTACCCGGCAACCGGAAGGATACCATTTCCATTGCAAAAATTCCGGATATTCCTCCTGCTGAACGCGGACAATTCAGCGCGGCATTCCGCCGCGGCGTGGATTTTTTGCTGGAAAAACAGAACAGGGACGGCTCCTGGGGAGACCACCGGGTGATCGGCACATGGAACATTCTCTGCCCCTATCCGGACGGCCCGCTCACCTTCAAGACGGCGAGCACGGCCCTGTGCATCGCGGGACTTAACGCCACTCCCCTGCGGGACGAACCAAAGGTACGGGAAGCCATGACCCGCGCGGAAGATTACCTGATCCGGACGATGCCCCATTTGAAGCGGGGGGACGCCCTCTGCGTTTACAACATCTGGGCGCATACCTACGTGCTGGACGCCATGAGCATGCGTGCGGCCGGGCTGGACCGCGAAAGCCCGCGCTACAAACAACTCATGGACTGCGCCCGCCTCCAGGTGGACAGGCTCAACGAACTGGCTTCCGCCAAGGGGGGCTGGGGCTATCTCACCTACATCGGATTCAGCGAACGGCCAGCATCGGAACCCACCTCCTTCCTGACCGGGACCGTTCTCATTTCCGCATGGATGGCCGGTAAGACATTCGGCCTTTCCCTGGATGAGAAGGTATTCCGCCGGGCCCTGAAATTCCTCAAATCCCAGCGTACCCCGGCCGGAACCTATGTTTACTCCCTGAGCCACTCCTATTATCCCGGCAGACCCATCAACCGCCACACCGGCAGCCTGGCCCGCACCCCGGCCTGCGATTACGCCATCAAGCTGTGGGAACCGGAAGATGTTTCCATGCGCCAGCTTGTGGACGGACTGGACCGCCTGTGGAGCCGCAGGGGCTGGCTGACCATGGCCCTCCACAAGCCGGTTCCGCATGAAAGCTTCGCACAGAATTCCGGGTACTTTTTCTATTATGGATATTATTATTCAGGAATGTGTCTGGACATGCTGGCCCCCAATCAGGTAAAACGTCATGCGTCTCTGCTGGCCGGCGACATCCTTGCGCGCCAGGGAAGAGACGGTTCCTGGTGGGACTATCCATTGTACAATTATCACAAATTCTATGGTACCGGTTATGCCCTGTACGCCCTTTCCAGGGCATGGGACAAACTGTACGGCCATCCCGACCATTCACTGACCACTTCCGCATCCTCACACAGTCATGACTAATATCATCAGTCCCCTGCTTTCCATCCTCCTGTTTTGCGGCGCCGCCGTCCTTTCCCCGGCGGACGTCCCCGTCAGGCACACTTCCTTCAAGCCCGGAGAAATCTGGACGGACAACAACGGCGTCCACATCAACGCCCACGGCGGCGGCATCCTCTACGACAAGGGAACCTATTACTGGTACGGGGAACACAAGGTGGAGGGCGACGCGGGCAATTACGCCCAGGTGGGCGTGCACTGCTATTCCTCCAAGGACCTGTACAACTGGAAGGACGAGGGAATCGCCCTGAAGGTGGTGGAAGGGGACAATTCCCACCCCATCGCCAAGGGCTGCATCCTGGAACGTCCCAAAGTGGTTTACAACAAGAAGACCAAAAAGTACGTGATGTGGTTCCATCTGGAGCTCAAGGGGAAAGGCTACGGGGCCGCCTATGCGGGAGTGGCAACGGCCACCAAGCCGACCGGACCGTTCACGTTCCTGAGGGCCGGGCGCGTCAATCCGGGCAAATGGCCCCTGAACATGGACAAGAAGGACCAGACCATGGAAACCTTCAAGGGGGTGCCAGGCCTTACTTCCAGCGCCCTTCCGGAAGGCGTCCGCTCCGAGGACATGTTCAAGAAAGATTTTAAAAAAGGCCAGATGAGCCGGGACATGACCATTTTTGTGGACGACGACGGCAAGGCCTACCACATTTATTCCTCCGAGGAAAACAGCACCACGCACATTGCGGAGCTCACCCCGGACTACACCGGGCACACGGGTAAATTCGTACGCGTTTTTCCGGGCCGTTTCATGGAAGCCCCCGCCATCTTCAAGCACAAGGGCAAATACTACTTCATCGCTTCCGGATGCACGGGCTGGGCTCCCAACGCCGCCCGCAGCGCCGTGGCCGACCGGATTGCCGGACCGTGGAAGGAACTCAAAAACCCCTGCGTGGGCCCGAAGGCGGGCATCACCTTCGGCGGCCAAAGCACGTACATTCTGCCCGTGCAGGGCAAGCCCGGCAAATTCATCTTCATGGCGGACATCTGGCGGCCCAAGAATGCCATCGACGGACGCTACCTGTGGCTGCCCATGAAATGGGAAGGCGACCAGATCAAGCTGGAATGGAAGGATGAATGGACGCTGGAAGACCTGTGATTGAAGGTCCGCATCCGCGGATGCCGGCTCCTGCTCCCTGCTGAAGGCCGCCTGCCGGGAAACAGCACGGAGAGTTGTTTCCTCCCGCATTTCCGGACGCAGGGGGAAACTGCCGCAGACTCTTTTAAAGAATCCGGCCTGTTCGCTTTTTCAAGGAACAGGCCGGATTCTTATTTTTCAAGGGCAGTAAAAACTGCTATTAACGGGATTTTCTGCTCGCAATGATGTAATTCCTCATGCGCTGGTCAGCCGGAGTGGTGGGACGCACGCTGGTAACCCACTTGCCGTCCTTGTCCTTCTTCTTCACTTCCGTCCTGTCGCGGTAAAGCTTCGCGGAAAAATTGTCGGAATCCAGAATTACCGGACCAGGGCCCCTGGTGACGAGGGGAGCGGGCGGCACTTCCGCAACAACGGTCAGGGGTTCACGCAGGGATTCGTACCAGTACACCAATTCCTGCTGCCCCTGAGGATTGGCGGGATACGGAACGTATGCGCCGTTATTGGCGGAAACCTTCACATAAGCCGGTTCCGGAAACGTAGTCTGATAAGAAGAAGGGGAACAGGCCCCCAACAGCATAAGTCCGGCGGCGCCGGTAATGATCATGGAATGCAGTTTCATATAAGCATTGGAGTCCCCGCCGGGCATCACCGTTCAGACGATGAGCGGCAACAGAATGTCACCCATGACGGAACAGACGGCTGAAAATGAACAGGGACAAGCCTGAATCGCCGGCATTTCCTCATCAGCCCCACGCCGTTTTTCAGTCCGGGCTTCGTACGGAATTCACCGGGGAAATGTTCCGGAAACCATGGAAGCATGCCGTCAAGCCGGCTCCCGGCAGGCGCCTTGTCCGAAAAAGTCTCTATTTGCGGGCAGCCTCCTTCTCTTCTTTCCTTCTTTTCTCCGCTCCGGTCATTCCACCATTCTCCCGGATCAGGGATGCAGCTTCCCCATGACCATGTTCCAGGGCGATGTCCAGTGCGGTCCGCCCTCGCCAGTCTTCCGCATTGATCATTCCCCAGCATGTCCCCAAAATCCGGACCATCCCGGAGGAACCCGCCTCGGCGGCCTCCATGAGCGGCGTAACCGCGCCCTTGAGAAGAGCGTGCTGTTCATGCAGCCGGATACGGGATGTCAACAGCCGGAGCGCGTCCTCATCCTTCAGCCTGACGGCTAAAAAAACGGCCCGCCACGGAGATGCGGCATCATCCAAATCCGTGCGCAGTTTTTCCAGATTCTCCGCCAATTCCGCGTATTCCGCCGCCAAAGGCCCTCCGGCAGAGGCCTTGCGCTCCATCGCAAGACGCGCCTCCCCGAATCCGGCAAAGGAACGGGAAGGACATTCAAAACCTTCCGCCCTTCTTTCCGGCGCCAGTCCGGCCAGCGTCATCAAATCCCGGCATCGCTGCCGGTACAGCCATGTCCAGTGTGCCGTCATGTAAATGTCAATACCGGAACTCCAGAAATAGATTCCGGGTTGTATCTCGTATTCCACGGACATGATCACATAATACCTCCAGGCACGATTCGCCATTTTCAGTTTTTTCTCCCATCCGGTTTCCATACCGGGCCTGTAGCCGTCCTCTCTCAGCAGAGCCGTCCTGATGCCGTCCAGACGGGCTTTCCAGTAATTCCGGTACTCCATCATCATGGATTTGATGAAAGGATAGTCGGACGAACATACGGCCTGCTCCACCCTGTGCAGAACGGGATCATCCTCCTGCCATCCGGGGTGGACGGGAACGGCATCCACCAGGGGATAGGCATGCGTCGCGCACGCCGTATCGGCAATGGCCATGATCCTTTCCATTTTTTTTAAAGCTCGGCGCACCAGCACCTGCGCCTCTTCCATGTCCCCCAGCTTCTCCCGGAACGGAGTTTCCCCCAAGTCCGGATATTCCCGGCGCTTCCGTTCGGCCAGAATCCATGCCCTGTAAAATTCTTCATCCGCCTGAAGGAATTTCTCCCAGGCGGCCTGCGTCGCCGCCCAGGCAAGCATGACGAGTTCGTCCTGCAATTCCTGCATGGGCATTTCGTACGCTCTGCCATATTTGTACGGAATCAGTTCCGCCTTCACAAACCACCGTGAAGACAGCCATGCAGCCACGGGAGCATACAGGGCATCCAGCTTTGACTGCCAATAGGCATCCAGCCTGGCAGCGGCTTCCGCCAGGGCGCGGGCATCCTTCGCTTTCCTGGCGGCATCCACTGCCTGTTCCAGCCGAGCCGCCTCCCGTGCATCCGGTCCGGGAAACGCCCGCTTTCCATAGGCGGGCATGTATTCCGCAAACGCTTTCAACGTACCGGAAGGCAGCAGCCATTCCTCCATCTTTTTATTCCGCCCTTCCCCAGAAGCCCATCCGGATAAAAACAATGCGGCCGCCGCCATCGTCCATAATCTGACTCTCATCATGACCCGTTCTCTTCCTTCCTGTTAAGCCGGACGAGCCGTCATTATGTCATAACAAATTATTTATTTCCATCAGCTTCCTCAGGGAAAAACGAAGGAAGGAAAGAGGCTTGCCGGAATCAGGGCGGCATGGTTGAATGGCATCATTCCTCCCATGATCACGGATTTCCGGCTGAAGGTATTTGAAACGGTCGCGCGGCGCCTCAATTTTACCCGCGCGGCGGAGGAATTGTTCATCACCCAGCCTGCCGTCACCCGCCATGTGAAGGAACTGGAACGCCTGCTTGACGCGCGGCTGTTCAAACGGGAAGGCCGGGGCATTGTCCTGACGGGGGAAGGAAGCCGCCTGCTGATCCATTCCCGCAGGATTCTGAAGGAATACGAGGCATTGAACGAAGACATGGCGTCCGCCGGGAATGTGCCCGTGTCTGGAGAGCTGAACCTGGGCGCCAGCTCCACGATGGCCCAATACGTGCTCCCTCCCCTCCTGGCCCTGTTCAGCCGCCTTTACCCGGACATCCGCATACGGCTGAAAAGCGGCAATACGGAAGAAATAGAACAGGCCGTGCAGGATGAAACCGTACAGCTCGGCATTGTGGAAGGCACGGCAACCAGAAAGGACCTCCATTACCTCCCCTTTCTGGCTGATGAAATTATTCTGGCGGGAGGAACACAGGCCGCGCCGGCGCCCCGGGACGGCCTCACTGCCGCCCAGCTTTCCGGCATCCCTCTGATCATGCGGGAACCCGGATCCGGCACGCGGAGGATCGTGGAGGAAGCGCTGAAAGCCCAGGGGGTCTCCCCGTCCAAACTGCATGTCCTGATGACACTGGGCAATACGGAGAGCATCAAGCTTTACCTGGAACATTCTTCGGCGTGCTCCTTCCTTTCCTCCCTGGCCGTCAGGGAAGAGCTCAAGAAGGGAAACCTGAAAAGAATCCCCCTGCGCCACATGGAAATCCGCCGCTCCTTCCATTTCGCAACCGGGCATGGAGACCACAGCAGGATCAACGAGTTGTTCATCAGGTTCTGCAAGAGCTATTATAACAAAATCTAATCAACCATAAACGTTTTTGATTAGATTTAATCATGAAATAGAAGTATACATCCCGCTCAGCCGTCCGACTCGTGGCCATCGGAAGGCCGCAAACGTTCCGAACCATCATTCTCCAAAACCATGTCTCCCAAACGACTCGCCAATCCCCTGCACGGCATTCTGCTGATCGTTCTCTTCTCCTTTTCCGCCTGTTACATTGCGGATTTCGAATGGGTGAAGCACCTTTCCTTCAGCCCGCTGATCGTCGGCATCGTGCTGGGGATGATTTACGCCAACAGCCTGCGCAACCATCTGCCGAAAACGTGGGTCCCCGGCATTCAGTTCTGCACCAAGCAGGTTTTGAGAACGGGCATTGTGCTGTACGGATTCAAGCTGACGTTCCAGAGCGTGATCGACATCGGAGGCGCCGCCCTGCTTATTGACGCGGTCGTCGTGGCCTTCACCATTCTGCTGGGCGCGGGACTGGGCCGCCTGCTGAAGATGGACCGGGATACGGCCCTGCTGACCTCCATCGGCAGTTCCATTTGCGGAGCCGCCGCCGTGCTGGGGGCGGAACCTGTCGTGAAAAGCCAGCCGTACAAGGCGGCCGTGGCTGTCTCCACCGTCGTTATCTTCGGAACGCTTTCCATGTTCCTCTATCCGGCCCTGTTCCGGGCCGGAATGCTGGACCTGACGACGGAACAAATGGGCCTGTTTACGGGAGCCACCCTGCATGAGGTGGCGCACGTGGTCGGCGCCGGCAACGCCATGGGACAGGCCATTTCAGACCCGGCCATCATCGTCAAGATGATCCGCGTGATGATGCTGGCCCCGGTCCTGGTCATCCTGAGCATCATTCTTTCCCGCAGGGAAGCCGCCGCCGGACAGGCCGGGGAAAAACGGAAGATCACCATCCCATGGTTCGCTTTTCTTTTCCTGGCCGTCATCGGCTTCAATTCCCTGCATCTGCTCCCTTCCGGTGTCGTAAGCGCCATCAATTCCCTGGACACCTTCCTGCTGACCATGGCCATGACGGCCTTGGGCGCGGAATCCAGCTTTGAGAAATTCAAGAAAGCCGGAGCGCGGCCCTTCCTGCTGGCGGCGCTGCTGTATGCCTGGCTTTTCTTCGGAGGCTACTGGCTCGTGAAAGGAATAACGGCCTGGATGGCATGAGAAATGCCGTGCCATGGTGAAACCGCACTTCCCGCAACCCGCCTCCTCCGGCCGCAAAGAATTTTGAATAGCCAAACCGTCTGGAGACGCTATAGTACACGTACCCAGTTTCTAAAACCAATGGCAACCAAATTATTCATTCCCGGACCCACCGAAGTAGCACCTGAAGTACTCGCCGCCATGAGCGGCCCGATGATGGGTCACCGATCCAAGGCGGCCTCCGCCCTGCAGCGCCGCATTTCCAACAATTTGCGCCGCATTCTGCTGACGGAACAGGAAATCCTGCTTTCCACCTCCTCCGGCACGGGCCTGATGGAAGGCGCCGTGCGCTCCTGCACCGCCAAGCGCGCCGCCATTTTCTCCGTGGGCGCCTTTGGCGACAAGTGGTATAAGATCGCCACGGGCAACGGCGTCCCCGCCGACATTTTCAAGAGCGAGCTCGGCCAGCCCACCACCCCGGAAATGGTGGACGCCGCCCTGTCCACCGGCAAATACGACACGATCTGCATCACGCACAACGAAACTTCCACCGGCATTCAGAACCCTGTGGAAGAAATCTCGGAAGTACTTAAAAAGTACCCGGATGTCGTCTGGTGCATGGATGCCGTCAGCTCCGCCGCCGGTTCCCGGATTGAAACGGACAAGCTGGGCGTGGACGTGCTGGTGACTTCCACCCAGAAGGCACTGGCCCTGCCTCCCGGCATGGCCGTCTGTACGCTCTCCCCGAAGGCTTACGAACGCACCGCTTCCGTTCCCAACCGCGGCTGCTATTTTGACCTGCGTTCCATTTACGACACCATCCAGAAGAAGGATTACCAGTACACGAACACCCCGTGCGTTTCCATCATGTACGCCATGGACCTCCAGCTCCAGCGCATCATGCAGGAAGGCGTGGACAACCGCTTTGCACGCCATGAAGCCATGGCCGAGTTCGTGCGCTCCTGGGCGGACGAATATTTCAGCGTTTTCGCCAACCGCGACCACCTTTCCCGCACCCTGACGGTGATCAGCAACACACGCGACATTGATGTCGCCGCGCTGAACAACGCGCTGATCGAACGCGGCATGCAGCTTGGCAACGGTTACGGCGATTTGAAGAACAAGACGTTCCGCATCGCCCACATGGGTGAATTGACGATGGACGACATGCGCTCCATTACCTCCAACATTGTGGATATCCTCAAAATTTAGCACTCCCTTCCCGTTCCCTCTTTCCCGGACAGCCGGGAAAGAGGGAGTGGCAACCCGTTTCACAGGGAGAAGATTCTCCCGGATGGGCATCTTCCGGATTCTTCCATTTTTCCGATTCGGCAGGCTTTCCCGTCCGGCATACGCCGCCGTTCATTGCGGCATGTATTTTAGCGGGGCTTGTCTCCCCCATCCGCTCCCTGTATCATCGCCGCTACTCCTAACCGTTCATCTTTTCCATGTCCACTCTCCACCCTTTTCCCGCCCTGCGGCCTCCACGGGATATGGCCGCACGGGTGTCCTCCCTGCCCTACGACGTCATGAACCATCAGGAGGCCAAAGAGATGGCCGCCGGAAACGACGCCTCTTTCCTGCACATCTGCCGTTCCGACATTGATACGGGCGAGGAAGCCATTCATGCCCAGGAAACCTACGCCAGGGCGAAGGAAAACCTGGAGGCCTTCATCCGGAAAGGCTACCTCGTCCAGGACGGCGCACCGTCCTTTTACATTTACCGCCAGATCATGTGGGGCCGCGTGCAGACAGGCATCGTCGGCTGCGCCTCCGTGGACGAGTATGCGAACGGCACTATCAAGAAGCATGAACTGACCCGCAGGGAAAAGGAACTGGACCGCATCGAGCATTTCGATGCCTGTTCCGCGCAGACGGAACCGGTCTTTCTGGCGTACCGGAAGCATGATGGGATTTCCCGCATCATCCGGGAATGGATCAAATTTCATAAGCCGGAATACGATTTCACCACGGAGGACGGCGTAACCCACATTCTGTGGCCTGTTGCAGATCCCTCAACCGTTGAGGCCATCCGGAAAGGATTTGAGGAAGTGGAAGCTTTGTACATTGCGGACGGCCACCACCGCACGGCCTCCAGCGCCGCCGTCTCCGCCAGACGCCGGAAGGCGCACCCGGACTATACGGGGCAGGAAGAATTCAACTATCTGATGGCGGTTGTCTTCTGCGACGAGGACCTGTTCATCATGGATTACAACCGCGTCGTGCGCGACCTGAACGGCCTGAGCCGCGACGAGTTCATGCAAAAGCTTCAAACCGTTTTCGACGTGGTCCCCGCAGACACCGTTCCGGGAGAAAGCTACGCCCCGCGCGCCAAGCATGAATTCGGCATGTATCTGGACGGCCGCTGGCATTCCCTTACCGCCAAACCGGGCACTTTCGACGCGGACCATCCCATTGAAAGCCTGGACTGCGCCATCCTCCAAGCCCACCTGCTGGCTCCCATCCTGGGCATTGACGACCCGCGCACCAGCGACCGCATCGACTTCGTAGGCGGCATCCGTGGCCTGGGAGAACTGGAACGCCGCTGCGCCGAAGAGATGGCGCTGGCCTTCTCCCTGTATCCCGTCACCATGGACGACCTGTTCCGCGTGGCGGACGCCGGGGAAATCATGCCCCCCAAATCCACCTGGTTCGAGCCCAAGCTGCGCAGCGGGCTTTTCGTCCACACCATTGAACAATAACTCTCTTTTTTCCATATCAACATGAACAAGGTTCTCATTCCCACCAAACTCTCCGACGTAGCGGCCAACACACTTAAAACGGCTGGATATGAAGTCATCCAAGACGCGGACACGCCCCTGGACGTACAGGCAGCCAGCCACCCGGATACCGTGGCCCTGATCGTCCGCAGTGAAAAAGTCACTCCGGAAATCATGGACTCCCTTCCCTCTCTGAAACTGGTGATCCGCGCCGGAGCCGGCTACGACAACATCGACATCGTGTACGCCCGCAAGAAGAATGTGGACGTCATGAACACGCCGGGCGCCAACTCCAATGCCGTGGCGGAAGAAGTCATGGCCATGATCCTGGCGTATTACCGCCATCTTGTCCAGGCGGACACTACCACCCGCGCCGGCCTGTGGGAAAAGAAAAAGTACATGGGCAGCGAGTTGACCAAGAAGACCGTGGGGATTATCGGCCTGGGCAACATCGGCCGCAACCTCGTCAAACGCCTCCAGGGCTTTGAACCCACCCTGCTGGGGTATGACCACTTCCTGGCCCGCCAGCGCGCCCTGAACATCGGCGTCACGCCCACCAGCATTGAAGACATTTTCTCCCAGTGCGACATCATCACCCTGCACGTTCCGGGCGGTCCCTCCACCCACCACATGGTGAATGCAGAACTCATCAGCCGCATGAAGGACGGAGCCGTCCTGATCAACTGCTCCCGCTACGGGGTAGTGGATGAAGAAGCCCTGGCCGCCGCAAAAGCCGCCGGCAAAACCATCGGCTACCTGACGGACGTGCATCCCAAGGACGCCGCCGGAGAGAAACCCTCCGCCGCTGTGGCAGACCTGCTCCTGCCCCATCTGGGAGCCAATACCAGGGAAGCCAACACCAAGGCCGCCAAACGTGCCGCAGAACAGATGGTAGCTTATTTCTCCGACGGGGATACCTCCTGCGTGGTCAACGGGGAATCCCCCAACGGCCTCAATCCGGCCCATCTGCAACTGGCCTTCCTGCTGGCTGCCCTGGCCCGCAAAGCCGGCGGCAACAAGCCCATACGCCGTGTGGAATGCACCTTTTACGGCAATCTGCGCGTTTTCCGCAAATGGTTCACCGCCCCCATTCTGGAAGGGTTGCTGCCGCACGCGGAAAAAGGGCTCATGCCTCCCGCCGCGGAAGAGTCTTTGCGGGAGCACGGCATTGTCTTCAAGGCCCGCGAACCCAAGGACGACAAGCCCTATGAAGATTCTATCACGCTGGACGTGGTCATGGAGGACGAAGGGGAATATTTCAACACCAGTGTGCGCGGCGTCGTGACGGAGGGCATTCCCATGGTCTCCCGACTGAACAACTTCAACGGCCTGTATGCCGACCTGCGCGGAACGACCATTTTCCTGCACTACAAGGACCGCCCCGGCATCATTGCCATCATCGGTTCAGCCCTGTATTCCAACGGCATCAACATCGACAACATCGCCGCCCCGGCCGACCACTCCACCCAGGAAGCCCTGGCCGTCCTCAAAACCAACAAGCCCGTTTCCGACGAACTACTCAACAAAATTGCCAAAGAAATAGACGCCATAACCGCCTTTTCTCTGGACGTTTGATCCGCGCCATGCTTCCGGAGCTGTCTGGAACATCCCTGGCAAAAAGGCCGCTCTCCTTAATACTAAGGGAGTGCGGTCTTTCTTCATTTCTGCCTGATTGACAAGAGAGCCTTATTTTTGTAGTTTTACCCGAATCGTTGGAACATTCCCATGCGCTACGTACTTCTCTTGCTGACTATCCTGACTGCCGGTCTCTCCGTTTGGTATTACCAACATAAAATCACACCGGAAGGAGAGGCCCTAGCCGCCCGGAAACAGACCATGGAAGAAGCAGCCGTGACACTGCAGCAAACTGTCAACGAAAGCCGCACAAAATTGAACAACGCCCAGGACGCTACGCGGGATGCGGAGCTGGCGTTGGAAAAATTCCAAGCGCATTATCTGGATAAAAAAAGGCAGCAGTATCAGGAAAATGTCGATGCCTCCTACCGGAAAGCCATGGAGGACCATCAGGAGGAAGTGAACGATCACAACCAAAAAATGGAACACTTCCGGCAGCGCGCCGCCAAGCAGAGGGAAAGCATCAAATCAGCCCGGGAGGAACTGCTCCAGAAAAAAGAGCAAATGAGGGGCCTTCTTGCCAAACTGACGGACAAGCAGCGAAGCATCCAAAAGGAACTGGCGGATGCGGAACGCGAGGCGGCAAAATCGCGGGAAGATTCCAAAACCAAGAAAAAATCCGCCGTCCGTGCTCCTTCCCAGAAAGTCAATACGGAAGCCTTGCAGGCACAACTGGCCCGCATCCACCACGCAATCGCCGGCACGAATGAGAAAATTCGCCAGTTGGACGCCGATCTGACGACGCAGGAAGAAAAGGCCGTCAAGCAGGAACTCCGCCTGCAAAACGCCGAAAAAAAATTGACTGAACAGAAAGATACCGCTCTGGCAGACAACAGGGAGGAAAAAGTGCCGGACATGATGGACGTGACGGACGACGATCTGCTGGCAACCGCAGAATACAGGGAACAATCCAAAACCGTCCGGGAGGCATTCGCACGGGCCCAGAAGGAAGAAGCACAGGCTTCCAATGCCTATGACAGGGCACGGGCGGCCATGGGCAGGGCCTCCAAAGAGGAACTGGCCGATTTGAACAAGGAGCAAAAGAGCCATGCCTCCTTCCAGAAGATGTTCACGGGAGCCGCTTCCGTCGTCGGGTTCGTCCTGCTGCTGTTTACCGTGGGGGCCTTCCGCCGCGGTAACGGTTGACGCCCCCCGGAGGGAGGCGTTGACGGATGCAGGAGATATGGTAGTCTCATGCGGCTTGATGATGTTAAAACTGGCCCAGCTTCACGGAGAACCGGAGATCTTCCATTCCATTCAGGGGGAGGGAGCATCCCAGGGTGCGCCCTGTGTTTTCCTGCGCCTGGCTGGGTGCAATCTGGCCTGCTCTTGGTGTGATACGGCCTATTCATGGGACGGTACATCTCCCGTCGTGAGGCTTTCCCCTGAAGAGGCGGCGATAGCCGTCCTTCGTTACCCCTGCCGCCGCCTGGTCCTCACCGGGGGCGAGCCTCTTATTCAGCAAAAGGCTCTACCGGGACTGTTCCGACTGCTTCCGGAACACTTCGTGGAAATGGAAACCAACGGCACTATCCTGCCGGATGAAGAGTTGCTGCACCATATCGGCCAGTTCAACGTATCCCCCAAGCTTCCCCATTCCGGCAATGATGCCGCCCGAGCCTGGAAACCGAATATTCTGCGCCGTCTGGCGGAGACGGAAAAAGCCTGGTTCAAATTTGTGGCTTCCTGCGAAGAGGATGTGGCAGGCGTTTTGCGACTGGCACAACAGGCGGGAATCCCTGCGGAGCGCATCCTCATCATGCCTCTGGCCGCCAGCCGGGAAGAACTGGACATCATGCGCCCGCGGGTTGTGGCATGGTGCCTGCGCTACGGCCTGCGCTTTTCCGACCGTCTGCACATCGCCATTTGGGGCAGTAAAAAAGGCGTCTGACCGGATTTCAGTATTTTCCGAAATCGGCCGGACGCCGTAAAAAAGGGAAAGCCTTTTCCCTAGGCCTTCTGCTTCAGGTCCAGAAGCATCTGGGCATTGCTGGGGTACTTGTTCAGGAAGAACAGGAAGCGTTCCATGGCTTCCACGGGCTTGTGGCCTGCCAGCGCACGGCGAATCAGGTTCATCTTGAAGAGCCACGCATCCGGCATGATCAGTTCCTCACGGCGCGTCCCGGACTTCAGGATATCCACAGCCGGGAAAATGTAATGCTCCGCAATGCGGCGGTTCAGCACCAGCTCCATGTTGCCCGTTCCCTTGAACTCCTGGAAAATCAGGTCGTCCATGCGGCTGTTCGTTTCCACCAGCGCCGTGGCGATAATGGTCAGAGAACCGGCCTGCCGGGTGTTGCGGGCGGCGGCAAAGAGGCGACGGGGCATTTCCAGTGCACGGGCGTCAATGCCGCCGGACATGGTGCGGCCGCTCCCCTTGTCCGCATTGTTGTAGGCACGCGCAAGGCGGGTGATGGAGTCCATCAGCAGGAATACATGCTGCCCCGCTTCCACAAGGCGTTTGGCGCGTTCGATGCAAAGTTCCGCCATGCGGCAATGGTCGCGCACTCTTCCGTCATTGGAGGAAGCGTAGATTTCCGCGCCGGGCAACGAACGCTTGAATTCCGTGACTTCTTCCGGTCGTTCGTCCACCAGAAGCACCATCAGGTGGACGGAGTCCTTGTAATTTTCCAGAATGGCCTCAGCCATATGCTGGAGGAGCGTCGTCTTGCCCGCGCGAGGCGGAGAGACGATCAGCCCGCGCTGGCCGCGGCCTATGGGGGCAATCAGGTCGAGCGTACGCGTGGTATAGCGTTCCGGACGGGTTTCAAAGGAAAGGCGCTTGGTCGGGTTGACCGCCTTGAGTTCTTCAAAATGCGGATGCTTGCGGGCTTTCTCCGCAAGGTCTCCGTTGATGGAGGTGATTTCCGTCAGCAGAATGCCGCGGTCATGGCGGCAAGCCTGCCCGTGAACCCACACGGCGGGGCGCAGGCCGAATTTGCGGATCATGTCCTGCGGGACGTACACGGCCTCCGCAAAAGCGTCAAAATCATTGTCCGGCTTCCGCAGAAAGCCGAATCCCTTGTTCGTGATCTCCAGCAGGCCGTCCACCGGTTCCGGCGGCCCCAGTTCCCGCGGAGCATTGTTCTGGGGGGAGGGATTGTCCTGGAAATTGCCATTCCGGCGGTTTTTAAATCGGCCGTTGCCGTTTTTATTATTATAATTTCCGTTGCGGTTGTCGGGCCGGTTGGTCCTGTTTTTGTTAAAACGGTCGTTATTGCGCTGGTTGTTCCGGTCAAAACGCTGGCGCTGCTGGTCATTCCCCCGCTGTGGTTCCCGGGAAGATTCGTCTGACAGGTCTGCCGCCCCTTCCTGCACCACCCTGATGGCAGGGGGTGCGGCATCGGGATTTCCCTCCGCATCCTGCGCGCGGTTCTTTCTCACGAACCGCTGGCGGATCACCTTGGGCTTCTTTTCCTCAGCTTCTCCGGAAGAAGACTCTGCGGACGTGGCGGAATGCTGCGGCGCCAGGACGGGAGCGGAGGAATCCGGGGCGCCAGCCTCATGTTCCACCATGGGAACGGCCTTTTTAGAACGCCTGCGTACCGGCTTGACTGCGGTATCCGCAGCAGGAACAGGCGTTTCTGCCTGATCGGAAACTTCCTCCACGGGCTTCTTGCGGGGACGGCCCCGTCTGGGTTTGGCGGAAGCTTCCTCCGCCGGGACTTCTTCTACGGCCTTGGCAGTACGCTTGCGGACGGAGGTCTTCTTTTCCGGCTCCTTCGTTTCCCTTTCACCTTTGATTTCCGTTTCAGGCGCCTTTTTCCTGACAGTCCGCTTGCGCGGGGCGGGGGAAGATTCCTGTGCGGATTCGGAAGAGTGCGCGTTCACCAGGGATTCCGCCGGAGTTTCCGCAGAGGATTTGGTCCTGCGCACGGTGCGTTTTTTGACTGCCGGCTCCGGAGAACCCTGCTCCGGAGTCAAATCTGGGGAAGTATCAGACATGAAAAAGAAGGTTAAACTGCAAAAAGCGTTTCCTGAAAGACAACGGCGCTAGTCAAGCTGTTCGAGGATTTCCTCCGCCACGTCAAAATTGGAAAACACGTTGAGCGCATCATCGTAATCATCCAGCGCTTCATACAGCCGCATGGCGGCCCTGGCCGTATCCGCATCATTAATCATGGTTACATTCTGGGCCACGGAAATCAGCTTCATGGAGGTCACCGTGTGTCCAGCGGCGCGCAGGGCGGCGCATACGTTATTCAATTCCGTGGGATCGGTCACAAACACCCATTCATTGTCGGAATCTCCGGTTTCCACGTCGTCCGCACCGCATTCCAGCGCCAGGTCCATGGCGGAATCTTCCGTGAGGCCTTCCGCCATGATGCGGGCTTCCCCCTTGCGTTCAAACTGGTAGGCAACGGAGCCGGGAGTGCCGATGCTACCGCCGTTCTTGGTGAACAGGGTACGCAGTTCGGAAGCGGAACGGTTCGTATTGTCCGTAGCCACTTCAATCAGGAAGGCCGTTCCGGCCGGCCCGTAACCCTCATAAGTAATTTCCTGAATGGTGGCTCCTCCCAGTTCTCCGGTTCCCTTCTTGATGGCGCGTTCAATGTTTTCCTTGGGGGTGGACACGGCCTTGGCTCCGTCAATGGCGGCTCGCAAGCGAGGATTCAGGTCCGGATCTCCCCCGCCGCTCTTGGCGGCCAGCATGATTTCATGGGCAAAACGGGCGAACACCTTGCCCTTTTTGGCATCTTCCTTAGCCTTAACGTGCTTGATTTTAGACCATTTGTTATGTCCGGACATAGAAATTAACTGGGAATAATAATAAGTGAATGTAAAAGAGGCAAACTAACAAGTGGCGCAATCCTTCAACCCGGGCGAACATATTGCTTTCTGCATCATACCACGCGGGGGGGAATCAGGGCTCGATCATCCGTAAACATGCTACAGGGACCAGATACTCTGCCGGAAAATATGCCGAACTCCCAAAAAGGATGACGGCAACCACTTGGCAGTCACTCTCAACGCAAGCAAAATACAGCATTCCCCGGCGTTGGCAATACTTTTTTAGGTCACGGAAGCATGGAGGCATACTCCAGGGAATCGGATAAACAATTCCTCCCTCTGTCTGGAGGAATTATTCTGCGGAAAGATCGCCCGTCTTATTTAATTTGATGAGGAGCAAGCGTCTCCAGGAAAAGATGGAGGGACGTTTTATCTCTCTCCGCTAGTCCTCCTCACGCTCTATTATTTCTCCTTCATCCCGATTATCGGCCTCATACATAGTCACATCCTCATGAAGCATGGAATAACACTTATAGGAATCGGAAGTGATTCTGTCCAAAAGACCTTTCTTTTCTTTTTTCAAATGCTTCAATTCCCTGCCGTGCTCATCAAAATAGCTGATCTGCTGAATACCGTTTTCCGGATAGGAAAAACGGATCATCGCACATTGCAGCTGATGATCGGAACTTAATTCGCCGTGCTGGTCATAGTAACGAATTTCCTTTACGGCACGGCCCCCTCCCAAATCACTTCCAGGCTCATAATGGTCTGCACAGCGCCGTGCCCAGCCCTGCAGGCCGCGCGTCAGCCGTCCGAATTTGTCCGTATATTCCGCCTCGGCTACGTCGTAGGGGTTCAGATAAAATCTGGCTTGCAGCAGTTTTTCAGGCAGAAGCATCCGTAATACATCAATGTCATAGTCGAAGCCGAACCTGCCCTTCAAATAAAATGTTTTTCTCTCAAAAGCTGTCACTTCCGCCTCCCAGCCCTTGTGAACTTCCAGACAGGTCACACCGGCTCCGGGCGCGGGCGTTGCCTTGTACTGATGGTACCGTATTGTCCGCCCCCTCGGATAAATTGCCGGGCGCTCCACATCCACAGGTTCCTGATAAAAGATGCCGCTTCCCTCATCCCCCTTTCCAAAAAAGGATTCCCTGAAAACAAAAGCCCCGTGGAGAATCCATGCCGCCTGCTGAATGACATCTCCGCGGTGATAGCCGTCCTTGCAATGGCATTCTTTTCCCTCCGCATTATAAAAAGTGACACTGTTTCTTCCCCTGTTCTCTTCCACTACCCGCATATGGTATCCCTGATCGTCAAGTTCACAAATTTTGCCATCCATTGTAAAATACGTGTAAATGAAAAGTCCGTAATCCTGAATATCAGTCCAGCTCCGTTCATTCACCCTATCATATTCTTTTTTGGGATAAAAACCGGACAGGGCATCCAGGAACCCTCCCTGCCGCACCGTTGACGGGGAAGGAGCATCCACCCATTCTTCACAGGCTAGAATCAATGTTGACTGCAGAAATTTCCGCCCATTGAATTCTATCGGCTTCAACTCAACACTCCTGGAGTTGACGGGAGGATATTTTCGGTCGAAATATCCGGGATTCGGCGGTTCCCACAAGTCCATCACCGGCAATCCTCTCACATCAAACATGCGGACACCTCCTTCAAACAGGCTCATCCCCGGCAGAGCCATCATCAAAAAAGCCAATAAATATTTCATATCCATATGATTTTCTTCCTATAACCTGGAAGATAAAGATTCTCTGGGCAAAATTGACCACATGTGGAGCATGGGAAACGGCAAATGTCTTTTATTAAATGATTTGGCCTTCAACATCAAGGAAGCTTTCATCATCCGGCAAAAATTGTTCCCCGCATCTTCCGTCCGGCTTGACGATTTTTCGTCAGTATGCCGTCTGAAACCATAGCTGTCCCAAAAAGGCAGCCGCCCCGTTCAACAAAGAATGTGTTATCGTTGACTAAGAGAGAGGACCCGGCTTAGATTGGTTTTTCCGTTCTCTTCAGCCTTATGGATCAAGCAGCCCACCATGAAAAATCACGCGCGGCCTTCTCCTCCGTCCTGTGGTCTGCCTTCCTGACTGGAATCAAGATTTGGGCCGGCGTGGAAACGGGCAGCCTGGGCATTATCTCGGAAGCCCTGCACAGCGGACTGGACCTGATGGCGGCGGGAATGACCTTCTACGCCGTAAGGATAGCGGCCCGCCCGGCGGATGAAAGCCATCCCTACGGGCATGAAAAAGTAGAAAACCTTTCCGCCCTGGCGGAAACGGCCCTGCTCCTGGTCACCTGCGGATGGATTGTCTGGGAGGCCATGGATCGCCTGTTTTACAATGAAGCGGAAATCACTCTCACCTGGTGGGCCTTTGCCGTGGTGGCCGTCTCCCTGCTGGTGGACGTGAACCGCTCCGCCATGCTCCGCCGGGTAGCCAAAAAGCACAAGAGCCAGGCCCTGGAAGCAGACGCCCTGCATTTTACAACGGATATCTGGTCCTCCGCCGTGGTGCTGCTGGGTCTCTTCTGCGTATGGCTGGCCCATCTGGTTCCCGCGGAATCCGTCTGGCACGGTCTTCTGGAAAAGGCGGACGCCGTTGCCGCCCTGTTCGTTGCCGCCCTGGTTTGTTCCGTAGCCTTCGGCCTGGCCAAGCGCTCCATCCACGCCCTGATGGACGGGGGGTCCTCCGCCCTGACGCACCAGGTGCTGGCTGCCATGAAGAAGAACGCTCCGGATTACCCGGTCAAGCGCATCCGCCTGCGCGACGGCGGGGCGCGCATTTTCGTGGAACTGGATGTGGAGGCCCCGGCGGAATTGCACGTGGACGTGGCCCATGACGTGGCGGAGTCCATAGAAGGGATTGTGAAATACGAGCTGCCGGAAGCGGATGTCATCGTACATATCGAACCTGCCCATGAAGACTTTGCCGGCATGGAGCCGGATGCGGTCGTCCACCGCCTGGCCCTGCGCCATCACGTCCGCATTCACGGTTTTTATGAAGGAAGGGGCAAGCATGCTTCCTGTTATTTCATGGATGTGGAAGTTCCCGCGGACTGGCCGCTGGACCGCGGATACGAGGTTGTGGAAGCTTTCAGGAAAGATGTTATCCAGGAGCTCCAACCGGAAAAGGTTGTCTGCCGCATTGAACCGGATTGCCGTGAAATGAAGGCCAATTCCGTCCCGGAGCACACTCCCCCGGAGGAAGTACATTTAAAGGTGCGCCTCATCCTCCAGCAACACCGCGACATCCGCAACATTGTCAAGCTGGATCTGGACAAGGAGGACAGCTTCCCGACCCTTACCTGCCTTTGCACGGCCGACCCGGAGCTGACCGTCCGCCAGTCCCACCAGATAGCTTCGCAACTGGAAGACCAGATAGAAAACGCCCTGCATCATCTGGGCCGCGTCACCGTCATCCTGAAGCCGGAGACCCGGAGCTGAGCGGGGTGGCACTGGCTCCTTTCTCCCTTTCCCATCGCCATGAAGCAGAACCAATACGACAATGATTCCTTTTTCCGGAAATACAGCCAAATGGACCGTTCCGTCAAGGGACTGGCCGGAGCCGGAGAATGGAAAACGCTGGAACGGATGCTGCCGGATTTTCACGGGAAACGGGTTCTGGACCTGGGCTGCGGATTCGGCTGGCACTGCCGGTATGCGGCGGAACATGGAGCGGCTTCCGTCACGGGGGTGGATATTTCGGAAAAAATGCTCGCCAGGGCCGCGAGCATGGAAAATACGGATATCATCAACTACATCTGCATGCCCATGGAGGACATTGATTTTCCTCCCTCTTCCTTTGACATAGTCATCAGTTCACTGGCCTTTCACTACACGCGGGATTTCCCCCGCATCTGCCGGGAGGTTTCCCATTGCCTGGGCAGCGGCGGCGCATTCGTTTTTTCCGTGGAGCACCCCGTTTTTACCGCCCAGGGACGCCAGGACTGGCATTATGACGGCTCCGGCGGCATCATGCACTGGCCCGTGGACGGTTATTTTGCGGAAGGCCCCCGCAAGGCCGTCTTTCTGGGGGAGGAAGTAACCAAATACCACAGGACGCTCACCACTTACCTGGGCGCCCTGGCCGCAAACGGATTTGAGATCATTGCCGTGGAAGAGCCCCAGCCTTCCGGAGAGCTTCTGAATACTGTTCCCGGCATGCAGGACGAGTTGAGGCGCCCGATGATGCTCATCATTTCCGCCCGCAAAAAGTAGCGCGCCTCACGCGTTCAGTTCCTCATGGCAGAGATCGGAGGTGCATTCGTTATTCAGTTCGGCGCGGATGCGCAAACGTTCGGAAACGATCTTTTCATCGTCCGCTCCACCCTCGCGCAGGAAATATTCCGCCATGGAAAGGGCCACTTCCGATTCCGAGGAGAAAACCTGGGAAGCTCCGGCTTCTTTCAGAATGTCCACATCCCGCATGTATTTGGTGTGAATCATCACATCGAGGCGGGGATTGAGTTCAATGGCCATCTCCACGATGTCCTTGGCATCCGGAATGGAGGAGGAAAGAATCAAGCTCTCCGCGTATTCAATGCCCGCATGCTTCAGCACCTCCCGCTGGCGCGCGTCCCCGTACACGATTTTACCCCCCTGTTCCCGTATTCTGGTGACTGTATCTATGTTCATTTCCACGATGACGACTTCCACGCCATTGTCGTTTAAAATGCTTTTAAGCATGCGTCCCGTAGGGCCGAACCCCACCAGCACCACACGCCGGGCATCTTCCTCAGGCGGCGGAACAACGTTTGCCAGGGATGGCGCAGGAAGACCGATGCCGCGCTTTTCCAGCCATTTGACCACAGGAGTAATCTTACGATAGAGAATGGGATTTAATGAAATGGAAATGACGGCGGCGAGAATGATGGCCTGGTTGGCTTCCGGAGGCAGAATGCCGTACACCAGTCCTATTCCGGCAAGAATGAAGGAAAATTCCCCCACCTGCGCCAGCGCTACGGATACGTTCAAGGCCAAAGCCAGCGGCCTCCGCAGGCAGCGTACAACCACATAGGCGGCCAGGGGCTTGCCGATCATCACGACGGCCAGCGTTGCCAGGGCCAGCGGCCAGCAGTCGCCCACGGACATCGGATCAAACATCATCCCCACGGAGACGAAGAAAAGAACGGCGAAAGCGTCCCTCATCAGCATGGCCTCCGCCGCGGCACGCGCGCAGAAGTCCGACTGGCCGACGACCATGCCCGCCAAAAATGCGCCCAGCACCATGGACGCCCCGAAAAATTCGGCGGAACATACCGCCACCCCCAGCGCAATGACCAGCACGGCAAGCGTAAACAGGTCCCTCGCGCCCGTTCGCGCCACATAACGCAGGACCAGCGGAATAATCTTTTTACCGGCAAACAGGGTCAGCGCGACCAGGACGGACAGCTTGACGAACATCCATCCTAATTCGGAAAGAATGCTGTCCCAGCCCCCTGCTCCGCTTTGCCGGGCCTCCATGACAGCGGGAATCAGAACCAGCAGAAGAATAGTGAACAAATCCTCCACCACCAGCCAGCCGAGAGCCACATGCCCGCTGGGGGTGTGAAGATTCTGATGGTCCTCAAGAACCCGCGTCAGAACCACGGTACTGGCTACGGAAATAGCCATGCCGAACACAAGGCCGGAAATCGTGGACCAGCCGAAGCACCACCCCACAATCACCCCAAGCACCGTAGCCACGGAGATTTGCACCACCGCGCCAGGGACGGCCACCTTTTGTACGGCAATCAGGTCCTTCAAATGGAAATGGAGGCCAACCCCGAACATCAGCAGAATGACGCCCAGCTCCGCAAATTGCTCCACCGTGTGGCTGTCCGCTACAAAGCCCGGCGAATAAGGCCCTACGATAACGCCGGCCAGCAGGTACCCCACCAGCGGGGACAGGTGCAGCTTTCTGGCGATGAGACCGAAGAGAAGAGCGGCGGTCAAACCGCCGACGAATGTAAGAATGAGGCTGAAATCGTGATCCATAAATGGGGGAGTGACGGGTCTGAGGGATGGAATTGGTGAAGGTCCCGGCGGTTTTCAAGGCTATCCTGTTTGGAACGCCCCCACAAGAACGCAGTGCGCTTCACCCGGATACAGCCGCATTTTCACCGTGTCCGGGGAAAGATAGAAAAGAGATCATGGGAGTTACATGGATTTATGCCGTTTTATTGTATCAACGGTCCCGTTCTTTAACCGGCATCCACAACCGTGATTCAAAAAGGGCATGCCTCCATTTTGCCGAACATGGCTTTCTCCTGGCCGCCTTTCCTGAACAAAAACGCAATGGACGGAGTTCCTATCCGCCAGTGTATGCGTCTTTCATGTCGCTTTTATTTATCATTATTTATTATTTATTTGAATTAAATCATGAACATCATAGTCTCACCCATGATTATATTATCAAAGATATGCCACAACATTCCAATTTTAACAGACAATGGAACAGCCTGAAAAGCGAGATGAAACTGGAAGACCGGCCACTCCGGAGGCAATTGGAACATTTCATCGACCGGAAGCATGACCTTTTTGTTCTTGTGCAGTATGTAAAAGCTCTGACAGCCCTGGACCTCAGTTTTGATTTTCACCGCCGGTTCCACAAACGCAGCAGGGACGTGGCCGCCTCCATCCATTACTGGACTATTCTCTGCGTCACCGGCATTCACATGCGGATGGACAGGCTCCACAACCTTCCGGCCTGCGCGGAAACGTTCCGCTTCAAACTGCTTCCCAAAATCGACCTGCTCAGGAGCTGCTACATAGCCTATCTGACGGATCAACGGGAGAAAATCTGGAAGCCGGATTCGCGCATAAGCCGTTTCATCCGGTGCAAATGGAACGCCCCGGACCTGGAAGCCTCCTGCCTGGATAGAATTTGCAACAAAGCAGACGCCGGCAGATACGCCAACATTCTTGTCGTCATCCTCAGCGAAATTCTCCACGCTTTGGGAGAACTCCGGAACACGCTGGACCTCGGAACGGCTCTGCTGGAATTCAGCCGGGAGACAGAAAAGCCCTGAGCATTACAGGATCAGCATGCAGTCTCCGTAGGAAAAGAATCTGTACCGTTCCCGAATGGCCTCCATGTATGCCTTCATGACCAGCTCCTTTCCGGCAAAGGCGCTCACCAGCATCAGCAGGGTGCTTTGCGGCAGGTGGAAATTCGTGATCAGCGCATCCACTACCTTGTATTTATAAGGCGGATAAATGAAAATGTTCGTGGAGCCGGAACATTCACGGAGGGGCAATCCCTCCGCCGCGGCCACATGCTCCAGTACGCGCACGCTGGTAGTACCCACGGCAATAACTCTTTTGGCTTCATTGATCGCCCGGGCGGTGGCTTCCGGCAGGAAAAAATGCTCCGTGTGCATTTGATGGTCCTCAATATTGTTCGCCTTGACGGGACGGAACGTGCCCACGCCCACGTGAAGCGTCAAAAAATCATGCGGTACTGAGGCAAGCAGTTCCGGTGTAAAGTGCAGACCGGCCGTAGGGGCGGCAATGGCCCCCTCATGCCTGGCGTATACTGTCTGGTAACGTTCCTTGTCCGAAGGATCGCTCTCCCGGTTCATGTAATGGGGAAGCGCCAGCCGTCCGTACTTTTCCTCGTCCACTTCCCGGTCAAACCGGATCAGGCGGTACCCTTCCGCATCGATTCCCTCCACCGTTCCCACGGATTCTCCGATGGAAACGGCGCGTCCCACCTTCATTTTGCGCCCCGGACGCACCATGCACTTCCACAGAAGGGGATTGAGCACCTCGGCCCGGACAATCTCAATGGAACCGTCATTGGAAAAATACCTGGCAGGGACCACCCTGGTATCATTGAGGATGAAATGGTCTCCCGGCCTTACGTACTCCGGCAGGTCGCAGAAATGCCTGTGTTCCATCAAACCCGTATCCCGGTGGAGCACCAGCATCCGTGAGGCGGCGCGGTCCGGTAGAGGGCGGTCCGCAATCAATTCCTCCGGCAGGGGATAATCAAAATCAATGGTGCGCACGGCCAAGTGCATTGCCACGAATCCGCCGAAAGGTCAATACCTTTGAACATCGGGGAACACAATTATCTCTTTACCCTCATCCGGCAAGTATGGTATGGAGGGAAGCATGAACAATTTGCTGTTAGCGGACATGTCCAATGCAACTGTCTGGGGAACGTTCCTCATTGTCGTTCTCGTCATCTTCCTGGTGATCTTCTTCGCCATCATTGCCAAATTTTTCAAGACATGGCTGCGCGCGCGCCTGGCGAAAGCCCCCGTTTCCATGGGCAACATGCTCGGAATGTGGCTGCGGAAGGTGCCCTATCCCCTGGTGGTGGACACCCGCATCACTGCGGCCAAGGCCGGGCTGGACATCAGCACGGACGAGCTGGAAGCCCATTTCCTGGCCGGCGGCGACATCGTGGACTGCGTTCTGGCCCTGATTGCCGCGGAAAAAGCCGGCATTCCGCTGAGCTATGACCGCGCATGCGCCATTGACCTGGCGGTGAAAGGCACCTCCAAAACTGTGCTGGAAGCCGTGCGAACCTCCATCAATCCCAGGGTGATCGACTGCCCGAACCCGAGTTCCGGACAGACGCGCCTGACCGCAGTAGCCCGTGACGGCATCGCCGTAGCGGTACGGGCCCGCGTGACGGTGCGCACCAATCTGGACCTGTTCGTAGGGGGCGCCACGGAAGAAACGGTGGTGGCCCGCGTCGGGGAAGGCATCGTCTCCGCCGTAGGCTCCGCGCCATCCTACAAGGACGTTCTGGAAAAGCCGGAAGTCATTTCCCGCACCGTCAGCGACAAGGGGGTGGACGCCGCCACGGCATTTGAAGTTCTTTCCATTGACATTGCGGATGTGGACGTGGCCGGCAACGTGGGCGCGCGCCTTCAGGCAGAACAGGCTGAAGCGGACAAGCAAATTGCCCAGGCCAAGGCGGAAGTGCGCCGCGCTGCAGCCGTAGCCACGGAACAGGAAATGGCCGCCAGGACGCAGGAAATGCGCGCCAAGGTAGTGGAAGCAGAAGCCCAGATTCCCATGGCCATGGCGGAAGCCTTCCGCAACGGCAACCTGGGCGTGCTGGACTACGCACGCTACCAGAACGTGGTGGCGGATACCAAGATGCGCGACTCCATCGCCAAGCCGGAAGCAACTCCTTCCTCCATTAAATAAACTTTCCGGCGTCCGGTAACGGTAAAGCCCCATTCCGGACGTCCGCCCCTTCTTCATGAATCTACTGGCAAACATCCTTGCCGCACGCGGCGAAGACGGCAATCCGGAACTGTGGTTCTATCTGGTCCTAGCAATTGTCTTTATCGGCAAAAGTGTGATCAGCTACCTGAAAACGAAGAGAGAAGACAATGAGGAAGAGCCCGACCTGGAAACGGAAGACCAACACGAAAAACGCGTCAGGGAAGTCATTGCGGAAATGAGGCGGACCGTGCCCGAACGCCCGCAGCAGGCTCCCCGCCAGGAAGTGCCGCAGCCCCGTGTTCCCGCACGTGCGCCCCGACCCGCACCTTCCCCCGTAGAACTCCCGAATCCCTCCGTGAAGCGCAAGCAGCGTTCCCAACCGGACCCCGTCCCGGACTGGGGGCACGGACATGCGCAGGAAGCCGCCAGAAATACGATCGAACGCTACGTGAAGGCAGAGGAGGAAGCACATGAATCCATCCGCTCCCTCTCTGATGCGGAGCAGGCCGCTCTTCAGCGTTTGCAGCAACGGGAAAAGGAACGGCAACCTGAATCGATCCCTTCTTCCCCCCTTCCCGTTCCCCGTCCCCTGAAAGATTCCCTACGGCATTCCCAGTCCCTGAGAACGGCCATTCTCTATCAGGAAATCCTCGGGAAACCGAAAGCCCTGCAAGGTTTCCGGCAGTAGCTGAAGCCTGCGTTTTCTACGGAATACATCCCATCCCGGTAATCCGGCCCTGGCTGAAAGGCGGCCTGTCTTCCAGCATTCGCTCTTGCACGCAGAAGGTGGAGAAGGTAGTCTTCATGCCGCAATGACAGACACACCTTTGCGGATTGCCGATCGTGAATTTACCTCCCGCCTGATGATGGGAACGGGGAAATTTGCCTCCAATGAGAGCATGAAGGAGGCGCTGGAAGCTTCCGGCTCCCAAATCGTGACTGTAGCCCTGCGCCGGGCGGACCTGACGGGCAATCACGATCCCGCTGCCAACATCCTGGATTTCATCAATCCGGAAAAATACCTCATTCTCCCGAATACCAGCGGAGCGGCTACGGCGGAAGAGGCCGTGCGGCTGGCCCGTCTTGCCGTGGCAGCCGGACTCCCCAACTGGATCAAGCTGGAAATCCACCCGGATGCGCAGTATCTGATGCCCGACCCCATTGAAACGCTCAAGGCAACGGAAACCCTCGTCCGGGAAGGCTTTATCGTTCTTCCCTACATCAACGCAGACCCCGTACTTGCCAAACGCCTGCAGGAGGCGGGTGCCGCCGCCGTCATGCCCCTGGGTGCGCCCATAGGCACTAACAAGGGCGTACTTACCCGTGAATTAATCAACATTATCATTGAACAAGCCACCGCTCCCGTGGTGGTGGACGCCGGCCTGGGCGCCCCCAGCCATGCGGCGGAAGCCCTGGAAATGGGAGCGGACGCCGTCCTGGTGAATACGGCCATTGCCGCCGCAGGCAATCCCTCCCTGATGGCGGAAGCATTCTCTCAGGCATGCCGTGCAGGCAGATCCGCGTGGCTGGCCGGACTGCCCGCCGTCTCCGTCAAAGCGGCAGCCACCAGTCCCCTTACGTCTTTCCTGCGGTCATAAACTCTTCGAAGAGTTCTTTTCCAGATATCCCGGCGGCTACGGTGGATTCCCATTGGGTACCATCAGCATGCGCGTACTTATGAATTCCACCGAATCCCAAGTATATCCTTTCCAGTGAGAAAAGGATGCTTCAAATTCGGTTCAGTTATCTACAGATAATGTCGGTAAAAGTACCATGTAGGAGTGATTGTTGATTCATTGGCGTTAACTTTGTCCTCCCAATCTGGAAATTCCCCATGAAGTCCGGTCTTCTATCCTGCATGAGATAGCGCACGCCCTAGCCTGGATGAGCCACGGCGGCCGCTTCCACGTTCGGAAATGGAAAACCAGTTGCCGGGAAATAGGAGCCGTTCCACGCGCCGCCAGGCAGAAAGCCACCCGTACCACCATCTACCAATAGGCACGGCGCTTGCAAACTATGGGAGAAAGCGTCGGCAAATATCACCCTCTCCCCGAATCCTTCAAGCTCCTCAAGCATATGATCCGGGAAGACAAGCCCGAATTACAGAGACAACAGGAAACGATGCTTGATAAAAAAGATTGACCGGACTGATACATAGTTTCGATCGCCAATACTGTTGTACAGATAGCTGAAATTCTCTGCATGATGGATTTGATCTTTTATCGCTTCACAGTAACTATTGTAACAATCATCAATCCTGGCTTTTAAACTGGTACTGCATTTGGGGATAGTCCAACACCATGAGAGGAATATTTTTAATGATCATAGATCCGGTAAAGACTCCCAATATGTTCTTATATATACTTTCGTACAGAAATACATCAGTTCAAACGAGCCCTTAATATTTTTCCACCAATCTGGAACAGGGTGTAAATGTTTTAACCTTTCTTTCAGCAATTGATGCTGCTGGACCGGAACCAGGGCGACTCTCAATCCTGTATCGGATTCTCTTGAATCAGCGTAATACTTGCGACGAGGTATTTCTTCTTTGTTATCCAATATGGAGTAAAATAATCCTCCTCCCACGGATGTAATCGATAAGCCCATGCCGGTTGATAAATTGCCGGTATCCGTTTTCCAGTTGACTGGATTGCTGCCATACAGGCGATGAGGATGATAAAAATCTGCACATAATTCCCATACATTGCCCCGCATGTCATGGAAATCCCAGGCATTGGGCTCCTTTAATCCCACGGGATAGACTCTTGCCTTTGCATCATGAGGATTTGTCCATGCTATTTTCTCCAGATTGCCGGGAGAAACGATTTCCTTGCCGCAGGAACAGGCTAATTCCCATTGAGCCACCGTGGGTAAGGAAAAACAATATCCTTCCGGCAGAATTCCTTGTTGTTGTGCCATCTCAGTCAATCGATCACAAAAATCCAGGCATTCATAGTAGGATATCTGGCACATGGGGTACAGCGCACCCGTTGCAATGGTATCTTCCTCATTGAGTTCCGGAACCGGTGTCCATCCCATCACTTTTTTCCATTCCTCCTGTGTAACTTCGTATTTCCCCAACCAGTAGGGATAAGTTATTTCTGTAGGGGGGTCGGATCCTGCAATTTGGTAGCTCCCTTTTGGAATGAAAATCAGGGTGAGTTTGTGTTCCGAATCAGGAAGATCAATTTCCAATATATCTCTAGCATTAGTAGTTTCGATATGAGTTGATGTCGGGGAAACCCTATCCAAACATGTGATGTCATTGCCGGGATAAAGTAAAAAGATGAGCAAAGTCAGTAATGTTATAATAAAAAAACTGATTTTTTTATTATTTTTTATCCATTTTATGATCGTATTATTCATCCTCAAGGGGCAGAGTGAGTTGAGAGTTTTTCATGGCTGTCTGATGATCTTGTCCTATAAGGCGATACCCTACATATCTTCCCATCTGTCTGTTATGGAGGATACCATGCGCATCTAACCATCCACCATCAGTTTTAATAGGTTGAATAGGATATCCCGAAATCATTCTTCTCACATGAAGTTTGGTGAATGGTGTTCCATCGATTTGGGGAGGGACTGATACTTCTCCTGCCACCAAGCATGACGCCAAGGTAGTCTGTACTTCGTCTTCCTCAGAAAATATTTGAAGGAGATTTTTATTTTTAATCATTCCTATCCCATCTTCTGTGCTATAAACAGGAACATCCATATTTCCATAACTAGCTATCACTTGAGGCGTAGCAATTAAAACAACTGCGTCAATAAGAGGTGTGGAACAATTACAAATTCGAGCCAGAGTGGCGAGAGCAAACAGAATCACATTGCCTCCATGGCTATGTCCTACAAGGCGTATTTTTTCATTTGGATAATGCAATGAGATTTGACAGAGAAAAGATGCCAATTGAATTCCTCCCTCAATTCTTTGAGAACTTATATTCTCTCCGGTCCATTTAAAAGGAGCACATTTGGGTTTGTTCCGGGTTGTAAATTGCCAAACATCTCCTACAACCCAATTCAGGGCTTCAGCAAAGTCTCCTGCCGGTTGCCACCACCGTTCATCTTTGGCAAATGTCCCATGGATAATCATGGTAAGAAGTCCCAGATAATCACTGCCGATATTGACGGAATTTCCAAGGATGCCATATAAATTTTCCCCTCCGTTTTCAGCAATGGGATCACGGCTGATCCACCTGC